>BNJU01001419.1_pt1 | contig 93904 bp, 107 predicted proteins | sample 8539281 | NCBI WGS metagenome assembly BNJU01 (sample SAMD00202456, study PRJDB9452) | human saliva metagenome | isolation source: human saliva | place: Japan
GTTACGTATTAGAATGGGAAGATGTAAAATGGTCAAGAATGCCACACGTGAAGGAAATAATGTTGTAGAGACCACGAATTTTAAATTCCAGCGCAAATCGTCACCTTCCTAATCAATATCGCGGTTGAAGTATTTGTATTGAACAGCCGAGATTAAAGCAATAATCAAGGCTAGCACAACACCCCACAGAGGTTTGGCCAAAGGATTCATGTTTTAATCCCCATCTCGCAGACTTGGTACATGATGGTGCTTTGTTGCATGTTAGGGACCACCAGAAGTCATCACACTGATTAAGGCAAAGATTTGGAATTGTTGATGGTGGTTGTCACCACGATATAAAGGGTAGTTGGCATAATCAAAGGCCAGATAATATTTTGAAGATGGTCCAGTTGTTGGCACTGTCAATTCTTTGCAGACTCGAGCAGTTCCACAGGAATGCCCTCAAAGCTGCAATATAGAGAATAATTGGCTGACCAATACTGGTCGTAATCAGAACGGTACGTGACTGCATAAATTGCAGTAGAGGTGCCCCAACTATATTGGACATTCCCTTCAATGACATGCATGATTTTAGGATATAGTTGAGAATCCCAAAAGTCAGGGTTGTGTAACCACAACCATACCACTGTAATCGAAACAATTGAGGATACAGCTGCGCGTAGAAAACGCCACGGAAGAAGCCCGTACACATGGCTGGATTTGTTATAAATGTTGATGGCGGAGAAGAGGAGGAGACTACTACGATTGGCACTGCAATCGCTACGATAAAATCGTGTTACGAAGGACTTGATAAAAGTCTCTGGTCGCCCAAGAGCTTAGTGCGTAGTTATTTAAGCTCAAAGCTAAATCTCCGCCTCTATACTACAGACATGCAATCCCACGTAAAATATTGGATATACAAAGTCAGAAAAGAAGGCCATAGCAGTAGCAATTAGAAAAGGTAGGCAACAAAGCTCACTTTCTTCTTAATTTACAATATAGAGGTCTCAGAACACTTAGATGGGACAAATTGTTCAGGTCATGGACTATAAATGATTACCCAAACTCCTGTAAGTCCAAAACATGGCGCTTGGGAGTAGGGATGTTTGTATTAGTCGCACGCGAGAACCTGGTCCGTAGCTAGATTTGTCCCAGTAAATCGGAGCACCGAATTCAGATTATGGTGTGGTCACGGCTTTTCAGAAGTCATGTTGTTGCCCCATGTAGCCAACCACTGATTCCTTTTACATCACTCACGACATCACCCCTTGGAGCATTGGGAACCAAAAGTGATTATCTTTAGCGAACTGAATGCAGTTGTAATAACTGAATTTGATTCTATGCTTCAGCAACCTCAACCTCGTTGTCATAGAGGCCTTCACGCCTCGAGGAGGAAGTGCCAGTTGCCTTCTAAGGTACGAGTCCTGTCTGGGAAATGTTGATCATGAAGTCTACAAATTTTGGAGTTACTTCTATCTTTCTTGTCGTCACCGTTATTTAGAAGACTGCAGGGACCAGCTAATAAGTATCTACTTAGGTATCGTTAGCGTTAGGGAATGGTAAGAAGTGAACATTTGTCTTCGCTTTGGACTTCCATTGTGCAGAGACCTGGACTTTACAATGAGAATACCAGACTTAGTTATTCCAAAGCATCTTTTGCTTCTAAGGCTGCCTCAAAATAATAACACGCTTTTAGGCATTGTCAGAATCCAATAAAGGCTTTACCTATTTTCTTATCAACATAGTGTATTACGTACTAATGTTCGTAATCCATGAACTGTATAGGTTAGAGACAGTACGTCTTGGTCACCAGCTACTTAGTAAATAACAGTTGGAATTAGATCTCAGTCTTTTTCAAGGAATGAGTTTTAAGAATTTTTGGAATTCTTCAGGTGTCCAAGATGGCCTTTCGAAATGTAAGAGATCTGTCACATCTAACTCCTGTCACCTAGTGTTAACCTGCCATCAAGAATGAAAACTCCTTTTGATAGGAGATACAATTGTCTGAAGTTGAGTTTTACCATTGATTCATTTAATTTTGAAGTGTCACCTGTCTTTGAATGGTGCTAAACAACTTTGCTTGTCAGTTTATTGACACGACCTGGCATCACAGATCGCGCCAAATATCTTTACTATTAGCTGTTTCACTGGCTGAATCAGGTGTCGATCTTTTGCATTTCAAACCCTTATTCTGGGTTTCAGCTCTGTGCGCTTTTAATCAAGGCTGCACTACCCTTTCGAAGTCTTTAAACCTTATCACTAGTAAAGTGGGAAGTCCATCAATGTTACTGTCTCTCTCAGCACGCACACCTGATGTACCGCCGCTGAATAAAATCTACGGATATGCAAAACCAGGAGGAATTAAAGACTCACTGGGGCCTGTGGCTGATAGATGTAATTTCTGAATCACTGCAGGTTTCGACCAGATGGTGACTTTAGCATCAATAGCATGGCGTCGATGAGAAAGAAAACCAGTAACCGAGTACGACTAAAATCAACAAACCGGCTATTGTGGCACAGAAGGTCCTCAATCCCAGCCCAAACCACTCCTCCATGCGACAGCCACCAAATGGCGCCATTCAGGTCAATGCCTGGCCATCACATCCTCACCACCAGGTCCAGGCTCACTGCACTGAGATGAATCATATGAGAACCATCCCACCTCGTTGGGTTGGCAGTGACAGGTTTAGTAGCCACCCTGAGCTGTTAGCCCTGAGGACCCCATCCCATGAAACCATGATTCGTTACTGAGAGAGGACTTGAATTAGTTTATGAGCTGATATTCGATTGTAATTCTGATAGCCTGTTGGAATGGACATGGTTATAGAATTCGCTAAATCAATAAATATATCATGATTTTGTAGATTGCTTGCCGACTCTTCACTGGCTTTCTGCAGTTGAATTTTCAAATCAACAAGCTCTCACAACCCCATTTACGACAAAAGCGTGTAATGGTTATGGGCTGAACACCCTGTTTTTGGCCATCTCACACAGGTAATGTTAGTAAAAGTAGAATTTTCGTGAGGCTGCAAGGAGCTGTCTTTTGGTGAGGAGGAACAAAGCTGGCTTCTAATTGCTCTAATACTCCCATGGGGATCATGATTCTTATTGAAAGTTAATGAGTTGATATGTACTATCCAGCACGTTACCCGACTGGCTAGCTGGAATCTCTGTTGTGAGGCTTGAGGACTGTAATCACACGTTGGTCCAAGATTGCCATTAGACGTGGCGAATGAGACCGCAATGTGCTAGAATCTCCCCTAGGACAAGACCCCTGGATTCAGTAGATAAATCAAGTTGATAAAACTGCGGCTAAATGATTTAGAAACTATCTATGTTTTCTGGCTTAAGACTGGATCTCCCAGTTGCCCAAGCGGTCAAAGGAAGGGCTTCCCACCTAGAGATATTTCGACTGCTGTCGCTCGAAATGCCCCTGTTCTAAACAATGCGCGGAGTTGAGGCCAAATTCCTGAAAGGCTGCCGCCACAGTGCGCCAACCTCTCCATGTCAGTCACACCGGTTGTAAGTCCATCTAAAACAATGGCCCCCACACCCAAACAACTGTAAAACATACTAATGACTTAGTATTACTGGTTTGACTGGCTGCCAGTATCTTCACCCAAAACAAGCTGCGTTCACCATTTACCAGATAGCAAGGCAGACCATGAGCTGCCTAATTGCTTTCAGTGGGCACCTCTGCATAACTCGGGGATAGAACCAAACAAGGACCACAGAGAATCAACCACCCAGTTAACCAGTGCCCAGATAGGGCTTCCTGGGATTGGTCCTGCTTTGTAATCGAAAGAACTTTGTTGCAATATCTGGTTAGAATAATGGTCATCGCTGGAGTTTTGACCTTCTGAGTCTGGTTTGAAGCTTCCCTGTCAGCAGGTATTTAATGAAGGTCCCACACGTAAAGTACGGGTAATTCATCCACTATCACCTCTTCTGGTTCTTCAACTGATTACGCTTTCATTATACACCTCAAAGAAAAGAGTCATGTTTTATGAAAGAAATTATTTTCGCGATTGATTTTCACGTAGCTTCATTTTCAATCCTTGCTTCATGTTATTGCCATGAAAGTTTATCTATTTTATTGATTTACACCTTCTTCTAGCTATTTTATCTTCCTTTCCAGTCCAGAGACAATCAGCCAAGTTATTGTAAGACGAACACAAAAGGTCAGAAACCCTAGCCTCATTTATCTTATAAAACCCAAACGACTAAGAAATATGGTGATTTAAATACGGCTAGTCATGTTACAGACGTCACCTCCCACCGTCGAACTGCTATAGTACTCCCTTCATTTCTAAGGCTTCTTTCACCTTTATAGAAGGATGGTAAACCATCATGCCCCAAGGCCCATGCCCGGTACAGACAATAATATTGGATTGACGGTTGATCAAGGAACCAAGGATCATGTTGGTTAAAGGACATAATCACTAAGGAATTCATGATTGCCTCATCATCGCCATATTCCCCTAAAAGAAACGTGCATCATAGACCCCACTTGGCGCAAATCACCCCTGCGGAAACATCTGGATGCTGGAGAAGTTGAGCATGTAGGGCCCCATACTGCACCCTGCCGGCCATTGGATCAAACCCGTCTTAGTGCTTAATGACTGTGTCGATGCATTTCACGATCAACATATAGAAAATGATGAATTCAATAGAGTCTCGACAGGTTCAATTGGCGCCAAAGTCGAAGAAGATTATTCGCTGATGACGAAGAACAGCTGAATTGTAACTGCATGACCATAACGATTTAGAGAATTTCACATTGAGCGACCCGTGACTTAACCATTCTACGTGCATTTATTATTGTCTCTGCTTCTTGTGTACATATTGACTTACTTTCTTCAACTTCTCTTGCATCCCGCAAGAACGACTAGAACCCATCATTAGCTAAAAGATCTTGCATGAGGATCAAAATCCATTTTGGATACTAACACCATGATCATTCTGAATCTCATCAACATTGTGCGCGTATGATAACTCATCACGTCGTGAGATGCCTCCACCCTGGTAATGTTTAATGGTAGCCAGTTTCTTCAACCTGTGTTGATATCGGCATAAGAAGTAGAGTCGCCAAACAATAAATATTAGTTATAGAGATCGATTGAAGAGCCCAATAAAGCGGTTATTACATTCGACACATACCTTTACGATCAAAGAACGATAGTTAGCGTCTTCAACGCAAAAGGCCTTAACTTGTTGCTCAAGGTCTAACAACTTAGGCTCTACATCCTTTAGTAATCATCATCAATCAGTTCTATGTCAAGAAGAAATGAAATTCGTTTAAAACACCTGCTATTTTCACTAAACTGTCAAATGCAGAGCTCCGCATCCAAGTACATAAGGTTCCACAGTCATACGATTGTCCCACTTTCGGACAAGAAGGTCGCAACATCTTCGTTCTCAAGTCGATAGTTTGCGTCCCCACCCCTGCGGTCAGGGTTTTACCGCAGGCCGGTTTTCAAGGCTTTATTGAGTTGATCATTCTTTGATTAGATAACTGGTACCACTGAACGCTAGCTTCAATTCTTCATTTTTGACTTGTACTAGTTTTTTCTAAATCACAGTGCTTAACCTGTTGAATTGCTCACGGGCAGCATCTAAAATTTAACCAGTACTATTGTTAGATTCCGCCATCAATTAAATGTGTTTATAAATTGTTAGTTACATATCGCCCACTTCATCATCAAGGTTTTCCATATCATCAACACGGTAATATTCAGTGAGGTTTTACGTAATTCTGGTGAGAGCCAGTCATAGGGCCTCTGCCCAACTTAAGACATTCACACCACGCTCTTTGAGCCTGAATCAGAAATTCTGGGAGGTTTTAGGGAAATGGGGGGGGACATCATCAAGTAATTCATAGTTTCCACCTCAACGTACTATTAAACATAAATTAGAATATCATGTATTTTAAATGAATACAAGTACTAAAGTAAGAAAAAGGCCAATTCTCTTGCCCCAAATGTTCGTAACGCGTAACAATGGTATAGAATAAAAGGCTAGGAAATCTCTTCCTAGCCTTTCTACCTTATTTAGTACCAAAAATACATCACTGCACCCAAGCCCTGGCAAGATATAGCCAAAGCCCATTGAGAGTTCATCTAGCGCCGCCATAGATATCCACATGGATGCGTTGCCTGTGTTGCCACCCCTTCTGGCGCAGCAACTAAACAAGAAAAGGTGATTCTTTCTGGCTTGACGCCATACTTTTTCTTTTCATCAGAAGGTTCAGCGCAGCAATCGCTGAACCACCGGCCGCTAACATTGGATCCATAACAAAGACGCGACGTTTGAATGTCTTGCGTAATCTCAGCAAAGTAACTCAATTGGCTCTAAGGTTTCTGTGGTCAATATAGGCACCAATATGCCCTACACGTGCAGCAGCACCGAAGTCCAAAAATCCTGATTAATCAAGCTCTGCTCAGGATTGGGATAATCGTACATTTTTACCAGCAACCGCTTCTGGAGGGTCTCAACTAATGGCGTCTGATGACCACATCTTCTACTGCAAATCCTGTGTAACTTACAGGCCATCAGTGGAAATTTCTATTGGTGATCAAGGTCTTATATGCTTTATCGCGAATAATGGTTAGTCATGCAGCTGAATTAGCGGGAGATTAATTACGATTTATCTTGCCATCTTAGTCTCTCCTTTTCGAGTCAACAATCAAATTCAAGCTTCGATAAGTGTGTTTTAAATTATGATTCTTGGACTTCTTACAGTAGTTGCCGCAATCAATAACAGAAGCCGTTAAAGTCTTGAGAACTGTGACGGGCGAATAGTCTGAGCTTTCTTCTGCGCTTCTTTCTGGCGCCGCGCGTCGTACAGCAGATGTCCCACCTCGAATACCATACTTGGACTCACTAGTCGTGAACGCTGTCGTTAGGAATCGAACTTGCCACCGTAATCACTGATCCAAACGCTCTTGAGCTTCTTTCTTCTCGTCACGCCTAGTGTGCCAAGGCATCGAGATTGGTATTGATTACCAGTTCCACTGGATACAACCTCGTAGAGGGCTGTCTAAGAAAACCCCTTAAATGGCTTTTGAGCATTCTGACTCCAAAGGTATAAGTCTTCGAAACTTGCTGCAAGGTTTCCAAGAGTGCAACAGCCTTAGCTAAGCAATTATTGCTGCTCCAAATGTCCTTGGATACCTGGGAAGATGGGCCATATTGAGTTGAAACAGGTACTGGGCTCAGCTAAATCACCACCACGAGACCTCGCAAAGTTTTATGGGTAGTCGTTGTCACCACATCAGCATATAAGGTACTGGCTAGATGGAGACTCAAGGTTATTAAACCAGCGATGCGCCATATCCACGAAGCAAATAGCGCCCACCTCTTAGCAACGACCAATACGTCTGTTCATAACTGAGAAGCAGATGCCAATCATCTCTAGTTTGATAGCTCAGCTGGGCTTCCAGTGCCTGATAATCAATCAATTCAGTGCGGCTCAATTCTATGCTACATGCATTTCATAAGACTGGCCGAGAAATTGACGGTGAACCATATGTAAGTTAAGTGGCTACCTTGTGATAGGTCCATACCCAAGACACGATCGCCTACATTAAGGAAAGCCCGATAAACAGCAAGGTTGGCAGATGAACCAGAGTGGGGTTGACATTGGCATATTCAGCGCCAAAAGTTCTTAGTTCGATCTATCGCCGCTTGTTCTGTCGACGTCACGTATCTCACAGCCACCATAATAGCGTCGACCCGGATAACCGCTGGTACGTGTTGGTTAAGACACTGTGCCTTTCTTTAAGGACTGCAGGTGACACGAAAGCCTTTCTGAGGCAATCAATTCAATTCCTTCTAATTGTCGCCGTTCTTCAATACGTCTGGCCAGCATCACCAAGACCATCGTAATCTCTCAGTCATAGGTACCTTCCTTCTTGGTTGACTCGCCAACCTCATGTTCTGCTTCCTATTATAACATACTTGTGGCTGCTTTGTTCAACCGATTCATAGTAGGCACGATATCTTGAATCTAAGGTTGCCTGTAAAGCTAAAATCCAAATCACAGCCACCGCTTCTAGGGCCCGTAAACCGGCATATATGCTGACGCGTCGCACTGACCGGCATCATGAGGCTGACCTAAAGGGAACAAGCTTTTCTGCAACAACCGGACTCTGATGACCGAGGCCCGAACGACTGAATCATCCGCCAATAGCCCGACTGCCCCACCTTGGCACACTACGCTTGTGCGCTGAAGTCTAGCCTCTATCTTCAGTAGCCTCAAACAAACTAAACTTTGTTTAGGGCCATAATGGCGATACTGCACGCCTGGTGATTGGAGCTGAGGGGCAGCTTAATTGCTCTGCTACTGAGGTAATTTCTGAACGTTTGGGCATACTTGAGCTTCGAACATGGACTGAGTGATCGCACCCACGCGGAGAATCACCAATCGTGGTCAGCCATAGGTCGTACTCACTGTCGATTCAACTCCAATTTGGGCTTTGATCCGGTATCGCCAGCCACTACGCCCGCAATCAGGCCATCAAAGTCTTGCACGACATGACCGACACTTTGCAGGGCTAGGTTTACCTGATAGATTGGCACTGACCAACTAAAGGCGTCCTCATCACTAAGTCAATTAGAAGTCACGACTGTTGATTTGGCATGCGGAAAGCAACTCGTCTCTTTGTCCTATTATTGACATTGGCAGGAAAAACACCAGGCTTTAACAGGCAGAATAATGGTTGAGGCACTGGCCAAAAGCGTTCCATTAGCTCTGGTTACATCTAGGAACCTCTCTGCCGCATAGTCCAAGACTTGTTGGGCATCCTTAATGCATGAACAATGAGTGGATTTATCGCTAGGACGACCTTTTAGCTTGAAAGACCTTTCAGCCACAGCCTGCTCTTTAGCTGCGGCAGCACCTAACCCAGAGACTGTCTCGGTGAAAGGCGACCAGCCTGCCTTCTTTCTTAAGAGAAGCGGCTTCATCTAATTCTCCTAAACGAGAAATTTCTCTTGGTCAACATCTTAGGAGGTCATTCCCTTTCGTTCACATTAACTTTACTTGGACATAGCGGTGTCTCGGCCATTCAAACTCCTGATGGCACCAATCTTGGCTTGTGGGAAGGCTTGGACGAAATATATCCACGACCGCCCGCTGTCTCTTGTCGGAAACCAATCTCTAGAATCAAGCAAGCTATCGCTTTGAGATAGGGGCCCAATTTGCTTTAGCCAGTTGGCGATAGAAAGCCAGACCCTCATGTTCTGCAAACAAGGCCATAGACGTGCCTACAGCGTTTAACCTGACCTGCATCCATTAAATCTAATTCTGTCTCACTATTATAAGGGAGGATTGGATATCACTAAATCATAGGTTCGATCTTGAGCGCGCGCCTCGCACAGATATCCGTTATCAGGCCAGTCAACAGTGGCCTGGAAGATCTTTTTACACTTTTCTTTGGCAATAGCTAAGGCTTCAGGACGGATAAATCGCCTGCATGGTCAATCGAAGTTGCGGATGACGCAGCCAAACTAATGGCATAGAATACCAGATCCCGTCCCTAAATCCAGAGCTTGACTAGCATCTGGCTGTCTCAGCAGCTCACAAATCTGAAAATGCCCGCTGCATCTTCCCGTGAATTAAGAGACAGTGCAGGTGCTCACCTTAAACGGTGACCATCAAAAGTCTTCATATAACCCAAAAATATAATCTGCAAGGGCTCGTGCGTCACAATGCGCTACGAAAACCACCTGAAAGGTCTCATAGCTCCTGTTAGCTTGATGCGAAGCTGCCTTACCAAGTCCGATAAAGTCCAATCAAAGATACTACGCAACCAATAAGATCAGCCAGACTGCCATCAAACCCCTCTTTTCTCCAAAAACTGAAGCACCTCTTTGAGGCTCTCCAGCCAGGCTTGCATTAGATTTGAGGGCCATTGAGCTCCTCCAATGCTTTGACCAAACAGAACTAACCTGTCGAGTTAATTTCACCCGACTTTCGACATAATGGCACCGAGTTGTTGAATAGTTAAGCTCAATGGTACGTCAGCTACCCGGTTCTTTGTGTGCAGTCAGCAGGTCCGAATCCGTTCAGAACGGTCACCCGTACCAACAGCTAATCTACGGTTGAGCCATATTCTGCTTGAGCTTTCGATCGAGGCATGTCATAGACACGAGCGCGCAAGACTCTTCATGGCCTTCTCCCGGTTCTTAAGCTGGCTCCGCTCATCTCGTGCATCGCAACGGACCAATTCCAGCCAGTTGCGCGAGTCAAGCGAACCGCCGAAGCAGTCTTGTCGATGTGCTGACTGCCGCTACTCAGCATGGTGGTAGATATCTGACTCCGGATGTCTGACATCCTTACAGGTCTAAGCTTCGACTTCTTCTGCCCCAGGCATCACGACTACAGTGGCGCAGAGGCTGTACACGACCTTGAGATTCAGTTTCCGGCACCCGTTGCACACGCGCAGAGCCCTGCATTTTCGAATTTGAAGCTTTGCTATAACCTTATGGTTGCAATCATGCGAGCTGACTTCCTATAGCCTCCTGATACTCGGTAAATATTAGCATCTACACAACCTTCCAACCTTGATCATCGTGCAGCGTATCGCAGACATATTGAGTAGGTCATCATGGCAAAAGAGTTGCGCTTCTATCCCCACCTCGCTGCACCACGGATTTCCATAATAACAAGCTTTTACCATCATTTGACCTCAGGCAACATCATGACTTTTAATTTCCTCTCCTTTCTAGGCGAGGCTCAGCCTTTAATTCTGCCAATTCCATTTTGCCATTTACCCAGCCATATCAGCGTTCCAAGCCTTCACCTTAGCATCTCTTCAGTATCTTTAATTTCCTTGTTGGACCCAAGCTTGTAGCGTTTGATCTTGCCACCTTAGGGCTCCAGTCAGCTTCTTCAATGGTCAGTTCCGGCAAACGTTTGGAGTCCGAGATGACTTTCTGTCACTGAGTAATTCGTGTAATTCCTCAAAACGGAAAATGAGGCATCCAATTGTTCAGTTTCATAGTGGCCCTTTACTGACTAGTCCGTTCTTGTAACAAGCGATGTGCAAATCGGGGTAGTAAGACTGCATGCCCCTGGATTTGAATTTGTTCACCTTCTGATAACAGGCTTTGTCACATCCGAAATCCAAAATTCACGTTATGTCTCATGGTGGCAGAACCAACAGATGGTTTTTAATTTCTTCAATCTACCAGGCGTAGAGCAAGAGATATTTTGACCCTCTTCAAAAAGTTCTGCTGGTGAAGCCAGCTTTAAGGCCAAAGCACATGACCGGGAAGATCAAGTTCATCCACTCATCTCGCGCTTAGCTGCAAACGTGTTCTCGCTGAGTAAAATTGCGACTCGCTCAAATTAAGATGCAGTAACGCTTAGGCGCGTCAAACTCATCATGGTCCTGGGCCAGGTCCATGTCCTCTGTAATAGGCGTGGCTTGAGCGTTGAACCCTCGCCCGGACTCATTTAGTACCCTACATCAACTGCGAATAATGGTCATCTTCGGTAAAAGTTCAAACTCGGTCTATTTCTGCTCTTCGTAGTTCATGGCTACCTTTTAATAATCTCAATCGATTTCCCATCATTCATGGCGCCACACTTAAAATAAAACTGTGCCACACTCAAGCATCCTTTCTTGTATCTTTTGCCAAATTTCACTGTCCCAACTAGTAAATGATAAGGAAAAGAGCTCAATAGTCAATCAAAGAATCAGGCAAGCCAGCTACGCGTCCAACCCATCTGAAAATTCATCCTTCCTGAAACTCTATAATTTTTCCATAATGAAAAGCAGCAGTGTACTGGAGTTCCTGCCCATCCTGATTATTTGACTGGTACTGAATCCAGCCTTCTGGAGCTTCAACATCTCCGCATTGAATGCCCACCAATTCATCATAAAAGATCGCTTTAGGTGATTTGCGTCCTACTTTCGTTTCTAGAATGGAAGACACATTTTATCGGCTCAACTGGTGATCGAGCTCAACGCTGATAACGGCCGATACCACAAGCACCAGCTTCTACGTATTGATCTAATTGATCAACAGCACATCGCCTCTCTTCTACTTCGCCCAAAGCCCAAGGTTCTTTTGGCTAAGCATAAGAGCAGAATACTAAATAGATGGCATAGATAGAAGGAGACAACGCGTGCATCGAATTTGTTATCCCTTTAGTAATCCCGAAGATAGTAGCTGCCCTGCAACTTCCTGGAATCTTAGTCTTGGCTGCTGGGTCCAAATAGATGGCATCAGCATATCCATCTAATTTCAGCCTTCTCACCTGGATAGAGGCCGGCAGCATAGTTGGCCTGCCACCTTAGCAGCCCTCTCGTCCCTTGTTGTGGCGCTGCACGGTCATAATCCGATACAACAAAGTTACTTGCAGTGCTAATCCACCCTTTCGACGTAAGCGCCTCACAGGAGATGGGATAAATTCCCGAAAGAGGTATTCATCTGCAGGTGAAACCCCAATTGATGGCACCCAAGCCGATGAGGAAAGGACGGTTATAAAGTGTCGCGGCCTGATTCATAAGGTGGCACCCAATCCGCATTAGTTGCCATTTCACTTTAACTGCCTCAAACAAACCAACTCTTCTGGGTAAGCTGGCATCAAGAGACGTGTAGCAGAACGAGGCATACGCGCCGCATTTTGACTCAACGCGAAAAGGCTAATTTCACCAGATTTGCGCGATAAGCCTCTCAAACTCTTCAAAAACATGTTTGACCATAGTGTGAAAACGTTAGCCGCTTCACCTGTGGCGTAGTAATAGTGGCATCTTTCTGTAATGCCGCCCTTTTCCCAAGCACCATTGCGGGTAGTAAGCCCGATAACGCGCTCTGCTCCGCATCGGTATAGCCAAAACCCAAGTCATTCTAACCCATTTGTTCTGGTGTTGTCATTGTCTCATTCCTCCCACATATACAATGAGATTAGTTAGTAACCCCTTTGAATACGAAAATTCTCTTTCATCATAGAGTTTCAAGACTTTGGTGAAGAGGAAGCGAACTAGGAAAGTTACCTACTGCTGGCACAGCCACCCAGATGAGGAGCATGAGAGCAAAGAAGTTATTTCCCAAACTTGCAAGGTAGCGATTGGGCCAACCAAACCAATCTAAAACTGAAACCAGAGGGTTTGGTGGGTGTCCCTGTCAAGTTAAAGACAGAACCAAAACAGCTGCATAGCTGAAGATCAGAGAAGCCCTGGCTGATCACATAACTGGACGAGCTGAAGTTAGTGCATCATCATCATAGCTCTGAAAGCACTCGTTGCTGAACGCTTCCTGGCTTATTTTTCTTATAAGTTGCCCAGACTAAGTATAGAGCCGTAGTCCTGACACCCATGGAAGCCGCACCTACAGCCGATAGATCAGTCATCGAAAATAGCTAAACCGATTGCGACGGTTGAAATTGGGGTTAAGATCAGCAGATAGCAAAAGACATACAAATTAAGATACTCACGACGAAATGGTTGAGATTGTACGAAGGTTTCAATTACGTGCGACCCAATCGCATCTGGCTTCACTTGTTTAACATATGGAAGGAGCTTGTAAACTGCTAAACCGACTCCTGGAACCTACCACAATTGGTGTAAGAGGATACTCTCAGGCACCAAAATGGTGGCCCACTAACTGGATGCCGACAGTTACCGCAAGAGCTGCCGCTACCATGGCAGGCCACTAAGTCCCCAGTCCCTGGCAAGTTGGAAGATTTGGCCTGTCTTGTCACCGATGGTTGCTTCAACCGCTTCTTCAAGCACCAGACCCAATAAAGGTGCAGCCCCACCGACCGCAATCATCTGTACTGGCTTCTTATATTGAATTGATGCGCAATCAAGAACCCGGCCATAACAGGAATGAAGAACTTGAAGATAGTAATAATATTTAAGTAGTCTGCACTAAAATAGCGGCTTAGCAGCAGGGTACCTGCTCTGAAGGGCGTGAGCGCCGCCTTCACAGCACTGCATTAGGAATCAAAGTTACTACGATAGCAATGAAGCTGTCCCATCATACATTGTTTATAAAATTATAGGCAGATCGATTTTGGTCTTTTTCATTCGGTCATAGAGGATATCTCTTTCTTTTAGGATGCCATAATTTTAACGTATTTCTAATCTTATTGCAAGGTAGTTTTTCATTTTTCAGGCCAAATGCTCATGATGGACTAACACAGAAGTCAAAGCTAGTAAATAGTTATCTCGTTTAACTTCTGACAATCGCCTACATCCTGAGATTGGTGTTTGTGAAATTTATGCAGAAATTCAGCTGTCACCACTTACTTGTTGGCACAAGAAAAGAGACTAGGCTACTAGTCTCTTTTAATCCTCTTTTAGGCTTTAGGACGCCTTCTTAGCTTCAAGGATTGGCACATGCCAATGCCACTCAAATGCTTCCTGCTACAACCTTTCATTCCGTACTAAAAGCGGGCACGTGGAAATAGCTAGCATAAGTATTGCGATAGTGCATACCTTCAGTTTTATCTTGACCATTGCTCCCATGCCCAGTCACTACACGACCCAAAGGGGCTCGACCAGGGCCTAGCGTGCTCACCCATGGTGGTTCTCAAAACCATAATAAGTCACTTGATTGACCTCGTCAGAGATCTCAATGTTCGCTACGTAAGCGGGTGCCTTGACGCCTCTGGTTCCATGTGGAAAAATACCGGTGACATTCAATCTTCTGGCCTTTCTGCTGTCGGTATAGCATTGGCTCCAAAAATTGAAGCTACTCACAAATGGCGAGCAAAGACGCCATCTGATTCAATATAACGCTCTAACTCATCCTTTAGACGGCCAATATCGCGCGCAACAATGCCTTGCCTCGTAATCCTGCTCCGCCACCAATAAAGACGATATCATAGTCATCCGGCCTTAAAGTCATCATCACCAGACTCACTCACCTGTTTTCTACGGTCAGCCGGCCTGTTTGGCATGATATTGCAGCACAGAGGAGATTTCCGTTATCTCCGTAGGTATCAAAAGATTGCCAGCAGAGATGGCAGACTGGGTAAAGTTTTCATCTCGACCCAGCCCTCCCATTTTATTGTTTCAGCAGATAGCCTTTGGCTACTACAATTTACGTAAATCTAGCATGGCTGTACAGGTAGCCAGAAATCATGCAACATAGCGCGTCGTGCCTCGCTTCGATACGCTGTCAACCTCCCAAGCGCTAGCCAGCTCATGAAATGCGGACCTGAGCTCCAGGCCTGCCACCTCGAGGCGCGCTTGGTCATCTCCTTAACCCGGCATCCCCTGACGTTGCATAGACTTCTGGATTGGGAAATCAACCATCTGTTCATAATGACCATCCCAAATCCAGCTGACGTCTGTCCCATCTGGGTAGAAGCGGTTACTGAGAACAGCTTACTACCAAGTTATAAGGCCTCAGGGTCTAATGATCTAATAAGCGCCAAGACCTGATCCAAGCCGACTGGATTCTTAACCAAGTTACAAAATTTTCTTTCTTATCTCCCACCTGGAAGAATTCTTGATCGACTGAAGACCTGCTCTGTCTTTGCTTAAAGCCAGCTTCATCGGCCTGAGGAGACACCAAATTCATCGAGCCACACTCATAGGGTGCTGCTAAAGCATTATAGATATTTATGAGGTTCTGCTACTGAAGACAGGGTTACCATGCCCCTTCAATGGCAAAACGAGAATGGTCAAGCGCTAGTTCTTCCAGAGCCGTCACAGCACGATAGCCAGAACTCTGGACGTTTGAAACCACAATGTGGGCAATAATATTTTCCTTGTTGGGCATAAGTATTGCTGTGATTAGCAGAAGGACATGCTGGTGCATTCTTGGGCAGAGAACACCATCCGTATTATAGTGAGGCGTCACCATGCCCTTGGCGATCAAAACCGAAGCATACTGAGTGATTAGGCAAAGCCACTGAATTAAATAGAGGAGGAACTCCCCATTGGCAATCACCGCTCGCTTCTGGCACTTCCTGCTTATGCAGCGATCCGCCATAAGTTTATAGATGGTGGCAGATTTCGCGATAGCGATCCATTTGATCTCGGAAAGACGTTAGTGTGTGACAAAAGCTCTTTAGGCGCTTGTGCCTGAACCACGTGTTTATGTGAGCCCTCATCGACTTCAGAACGGCTACACCGTTGTCCTTAGGGCAAAGCAGGTGCAGACAGTGAAGGTGGACACGATCTCGTCGCATTAGAAACCTGTTGATTAGTCAGGATGCGCTCGTAAGACTGGGGCCGGTGCACGGACTGCTGCAGCCATGTCGCTTACCATTTGTACCCGTAATAATCACCATTATCATAAGTTCCTTCTGCCAAGTCGGCTAGAAGATTTGGATCAAGAGTTAGCCAGTTTACCAGGCAGGCTAGAGCCACCACTGGTAAAGGTCGTGAGAGCGCGTGAGGTTGGGTCGACCCACCCCTGGTCGCTGACTTTACTCGCAGGCGTCATAAAGAGACTCCTTCAACTTCAAAATTTTGGATTCATGAGTTAACAATAGGCCTGCAGTAGAGGGACCCATTGAAGACAAGCGTAATCGATAGAATCGAGACGCAAAACTCATTTTCTATTTTATCCCCTAGCCAGCAAAAAGCAAGAAACCGAGGTCCCTGCTTTTGACTCTTTCTCTTAAAATGGCCAGTCAATCGAGCGCCACCAATCACCCACACACCACGCACAGCTTCCTCAGGTGATGACACGTCGTCCCATAGGTTACCCGCATTGCTAACCCATTTAGCGCCCTGATCAATCATTAGTGTCCTCCAACGTTATAGTGCTGCAACCGCACCTTGCAACTGATCGTGCTCGGTCGTCATTTGGTGACAGCTACTTCCAAACCAAAAGAGGTCTGTGGCGATGCTGACGTAAGATCAGAGTCTGAATAGAGAAGAGCTGGCGCATACCACTAGGCATCAAGTCATCTGCAGCGATTGCTCCCAGACTTATCTTAAACCTACCCAAGTGAGGCAATAACGTAAATCTGGCGTATAAACTCAATCATCCATTTTATCATGAGTTGCCATGTTACCGTCCGATACTGCAAGGGAGCCCGTTTTACCCAAGCGATTTGACCAAAACTAGATCCGGCACCATATCCGGTCCCATTACCGCCATAAGTTTTTCCAACATCAAGTGCTGGTCATGCGTCGGCTGCGCACTTCGTGGTGTCATTGCCATTTCATATATTTAGTTGGTCGAGTATTCTGATAGATACATATGAGCCACTGTGCTCTTAATTCTGACGAATTAAGTAGCTATCATTACGGAAACCCTTTGTTGGCAAAGGCTGCAGCAGGCATCTGGCCATCTGGGTAGCGGATACCCCTTTGGCTGAGGCGCCTGCATAGGCCATGCGAGTTGCTGGTCTTGAGCTTGAATCTTGAGACCAAATTCGATCATCTTGCACTGACTTCACTCAATCCCCCAGTTGGTCCATTAAATAGACGGCCGAAGTGATCTTACTTTGGCTACAAGGCATATATATTGTGCGGGACTTGACCAGATGGTACAGTCTGACGATCATAGTTCTCAGGTGCATAATGGTTAAGCTACCATAGGCTCGTACTTGGTCAGGCACTTCTGACTATTCATTTTATAACCTGCCTCAAGCGCTGGCTCAAGTAGACTCTCGCCAGTGGCTTGATCGTAGAACCTGAGCGAGCGTCTCATGTCAGTTGCTCCGGTTAAACGACGGTGAACGTAATCACCTCTCGCCCACCATAGATGGCCATACTGCACCACCTGTTGAAGGCTCTACAACAACTGAGGCACCTCTGTACTCAATGGAGTTCCTGTATTATCATCTGGGAAAATCCTGCACTCGATAGCTGAATCCACGCATTTTGATATTCTGTGATTCAGGGTAGGTATAAATCTTATAGCCCTTAGCCAGCAAGTCCGGGTTTCAGATCCCTGTTTCAGCTTACCGCCTCATCTAACATCGGGCATCGAAACTAGGCCGGATATTGGTCCTGCTCCTGCAGCCGCACAGGCACTGCGATGCCCAATACCCGAAGATCAATTTGACCGCGCCGTGTGACTCATCAATCACTGACTCCTGTCTCCCAGAGAGACCAACCACTACGTTACGGCATGTCTCGATTGCCGCCTCGTAGTCATCATTGTGGGTTAAAAGAGTGATGTGCCTCTTTGAGAATACCTGTCAGAAACTCCGCTGCCGGCTCCAAGACAGGCTAGCTGCCGAGTGACCAAAATAACGTTGGTGAGGCATCTTCGACACCCCAGACCTACTACCAAAGTAGGGCATGATTGAGATACATCTCTAGAATCTGTCTTTACTGAATTGCTTCTCGACTTCCATAGGCTAGGGAAGAATTCCTTGCTTTACGTTGCAGGCTTCTGGTCAGAAGGTCAAAAAGCATTTCTAACCAGTTGTTGGGTCAAGGTCGAGCTGCTGCCAGAAGTATTGGTGATTGATAACAACGCACTAGGGCCCGGCCCTATCCCTTGGGCATCAAACTCCGTTATGCGATAAAATCGCTTTGTCTTCTCCGTTGCCACCCACCGCTTCACGTATAGTAGTAGACATCTGGTCTAAATTCTTATATAAGTTCCTTCTGGCACCCAGTGTCCCAGCTCGGTCATTCTTATCATATGGTCGTAACTGTCTTGAGTGCATCTTGCAGTACAGCCACATTGGTCGTCTTTAGCGATAAAACTAAAATAGGTCGACATGACTATGGATTTGACATCCCAATAAGCAGACCAACCATTTCCAGCCATCGATAATACCGCTAGATGCTCAGCCTCCTGCCAAGCCGGTCTCTAAACTTGCTTTGACTGGCCATTATGATCACCTCATTACTTCATCTCATGTCCCTTATTATACTGGAAAATCACGAATTTCGGTGCGAATTTTGACTGCTACAGCGTGAAAATTTGGGCGGCCTCTTAGAAAACGGTCACATTAGAAAATCTTCCCATTATATCATGGATACATATACCGGGAAGTTTATTTTACCTCAAGATCTAGACAGCACCGAAAGTCCAGGTGCTGAATGTCCACCCCAATCTACTAATGCCTCGACGTGGTAGAGCTGGCTGCATAGTCGCTCCACCATTCGCAGGAGAGACAGAAGCCTACTTGCACCAGCGTTCGTGCCTCAGCAGCGGCGTACACCCGCTCCTCTGATTTCTGCTTTGATAGCGCCTTTCTGGGCACAAGTCCTGTAACTTAAGCACCTGCAAAGCGCATGGAAGCTTGAGTTAGGAGTCTCGAGCCAACAAGACTCATTGCCTGATCTCGCTCTGGGCCAATCCACCATCCAGGTGGCTGTCAGCTTTATCCTGGAAAGGACTTAGCAGGCGACCAAAGGATCAAACTGGAAGAGAGCACGCTGATCGCTTGTAGTTCACTTGTTGTCGAATGCTTTCAAGTCTTCTTTGGCGAAGTCATGCTAAACCGGAGCTTTATAACCAAAGTCGCCGTGAAAGTAGGCGACCCGAGCCCGAGTCGCGAGTGGCGTCGCCATCGATGTGTCTGATGGTGGTTAGGAATTGCGTGGATACATGAGCTCCCATGGTGCTGCGGCGTCATATCATGGAGTGTCCTGTACTGGAATCTTCATGGCGCTCACAGCATCCGTAAGTTATCCGACGTCCAGGTTTGTGGCATATAGGCGAGAATACCTAAGTCAAAAACGACCTCTACCTGAACAACTTTCGAACAGACTGTGGACAGGGCTCAGTCAACCGTTCCATGAGATCATATAGACACCCAAAGTGAGTAATCAGATGAGCTACCTGTCCCTGAGCTTGGCTAGGTAAATGTAGGAGCATAGACTTCAGTAAGATGACGGTTCATATCCCACTCTGATATAGTCAATCGGTACTTTGATCCAGGATTTTGCTAATCTGTTGGAAGAGATTATCTCGGACATCTGGATCGCCATATTCAAGACTAACGCATGACGCACCAGAGGTGTCAAACTCTCGACCGGGTGTCTGGATGGCTAACACCAGGGTGCCTTCCTCGAAAGAGATTACTATTTTCTGAAACTCATCTTCGCAGGTTCAAACCAGAGTCCAAACTTCATCCCTTTTCCATGGACATAATCCGATAAACCTACCAAGCTCCCCGTGGCAATTTCTACTTTCTTCCTGTTCAAAAACCAATCACCCAGCGAACTATTATCATGATTACGTTGGCCGAACTAAACCATCATCTAGACGAAGAGTTCAATCCCAAGATCAGCTGTTTGGTTTGTCGGTCATGTGCGTAATCTAGGCTGATCGAAAGTCAAAAATAGGTTGCCTCAGTTATTTATGAGAATCGGTCTTCCACACCACGGAAGCGACTAGGAATCAAATGCGACTGACAAAATCATGTGGTAAGCTCGATAAGCCATTCAAAACCACGAGATTACTATAAGCCAAAGATACAACCTGTGGAGTTTGGAAGCTTCCTCAGGAGCTGCATTCCCACTCCAATCCTAGCGATTGTGCGGCCCGCCTGAAGCAGAATTTGATTATAGGAGTCCATCGAACAGACATCCTAAAGCTGCCACTGTAAAATGAGCTGGGCACCCAAAGCCCGACCCAAATGTTCAGTCGTCTCCAGGCGCCATGATGGCCATATATGGGCTCTGTGGTGGCTGCTGGTTCCTCGTTTACTATCTCAGAACTTTGATGCCGTGATGGATGGCTCTACGCCCACGAATCGCGAGCACAGGTACCGTTTAAGGGATGTGTTCTGCTTTGCCTCGGCGGCAAATCCAATTGAGTAAACTGGAAATTTTCTCAATCCGACTTGTCTCATCGTGCCCTTGGCTGTAGTAGCTGCGACCTCACCCACTTTGGCTTTCACTGCCCTCAAATGTCGTATAGGACAAGACGAGCTCTAGCTGATTTGAAGTGCATCTTTAGCAGATTTTGAGGGCAGTGACGGCCTCTTTGACCTCCATCTACTTTCGCATGAGGGAGACCTTCCAAGGTTGGACTGCCCGGCCATTACCTGCATGACGGTCATACCGAAAAATCACTGACCTGTGGAGCCATCAGCATGACGAGCACTAGGGCGTGCCGAAACTCCTCACGATTATACTTCGACTGTGTTCATAAAAGCAAATTCCCAACTGAGAAATCACAGCACATCCGCTCCAAACTCGACCGACTCCACTCTCAAAATCGCGATGAATCCGTGGATAAGCCAAGCTGGCGCCACTGTAATGTTCCAAGTGCTGGCCAGCTAGATGAGTACATAACCAAAACGTTCCAACTGAATCAGATAGACAGCTTCTATTGCGGCAAGGAAGACTTGTTGGACTCACTATCGATAACTTCCATCGTGTGTGCTCCTTTCAAAATGAGTTTCTAGGGTTGCCTAAACCCAAGAACAATTTGATAAGTAAGTCCTTGTCATAATGAACTTTTGTTTAAGCTAACTATAACATGTCATTCCAAGCCATCGAACAGTTAAATGTCACTCCTTTATTCGTTTTTAAGTTATAAGATGATTTTTCAGATATATAATAGCGCTTTTGAGCGAAGATAAAGTTTGACTAATTATTAAAGCGTTTACTATAATTCGAGAAAAAGGAGGATCCTATGAGCGAGCAGAATTTATGTCTTCCACAACAAAAACGTCTATTGAACCTTATCCTATTCAATTTGGTCATGAGGTTGCGCTTGCATCGCATGGGACCCACGCAAACCCATAACTATCTCTTCCATTACATTCTATTCTGGCCAAGGGCGCTTCACTGCAGGTCAGAAGGCACAAACACTCTCTGCTGGGCAGGGTTTCTTTTGATGACGCCCGACCGCATTTGTGCCTCATGAAGCGGATGAATCCGACCCTTGGACCTATTGTTGGATTGAGTTTAATGGGCTAAAAGCTACACTTCTTACAGGAAGCGGCTTAATGCTTCTAATTATCTCTTTAAACCTAAGCAGCAGTCTGTGCAAGATAACATCATGGCCCCCTCATGCAACTGATTAATAACCCCTAAACAATGAGTCTTTCTTAACTGGCCAACTCTACCTAGTCATGGATGCCCTGATTCGTTACTCTAATCATAGCGCAATTGCTACCCCAGAATGATGTTCACAACTTTTATATTCGCGAGGCCATTCGTTTTATTCAAGATCATTTTGCCGAGTCTATCTCGATTGATGATATCGCACACATTGCAACCTGAATCGCAATTACTTTAGTGTTATTCAAACAGGAAATGGGCTTAACTCCTTCTCAATTTATTCTTAACTACCGCATGAATATTGCCTGCCAGTGCTCCTAACTAATCGCCAATTATCCATCCAATCTATTGCCCAGCAAGTCGGTTATACCAATCATTCAACTTTTCGTTGCCTTTAAAACGAGTCAAAGACTGGCTCCTCATGATTTGATGCAAGTTTCATGTTTGAAGAAAAAGCCCGGTTTCCCGGCTTTTTCTTTACTTATATTTTTCTTCGTTGGGCCATCCACCAACCCATCCCTGTCCCCAAAAAGTAGGGTGAGGAAACAGAGTAGGTATTGAGCAAGCGAGCCAGTGTACTTCTTGGAATAATCTCAATCGTTGAAGCAAGGACAATCCCAAAAATAAAATGGAAGAAGACACTGTAATGACTGCGGAAAATACGTTCAATCAACTTAGACAGCAAGATAACGTGGTCATGCTAAGCCACTCTAAGCCAATCGGAATCAGAACCCCTAAATCCAGTTGTTAAATCCTGTCGCCATTTTTCTCATAGAGTCCCATATAAAGGATAAAGTTAGATGGGCTAAGGCTGGTACTAGATTCCTAGGGCAATGAGCGCCCCGGAGATAAAACCAAGCAAAAAGTTAGCCTCGACTTGGCCATTAAAGAGATGGCTACCAAACTGTAAAAGTACAATCCCAAAGATAAAGGAGCCAGCTAAGACCCATAAGTCCTTATGGCTGCGCCCTTTTTTACCAGCTTCCCGCCATAAAGCAGGCGCGGATCCTAGGATACAGCCGACAAAGAACCAAGAAACGATGGTAGCATAGTTGGCTAATAGGTAGCTGACCCCAAAAAGAAAAGAGGACAATGCCGAAAAGCGCCCCAAGTCCTACCGGAATAAAATAAAGAACATTTTCCTTAAAAGTTCTTAGTTAAGTTGGCCAAGAAACCAATAATGCGTTCATAGATTCCAAAGATAGCAGCAAGCGCCCCGCCACTAACCCTGGCACAATAAAAGCCAGAGCCAATCAGTATCCCTACCAAAAATCGATAGAGAAAAGGTTGTCGTTTTCTTCTTGATGTTCCATCAAATGAAACCCTCCTTATGCAATCTTTCATTCTAAGCAAATGCCTAAAACCCCTGTTCTCTAGTCTAGCGTGAATTAGCTCAGAATGCAAGGCTGGGGCTAAGTTTGGCGGATATTTTCTAATGCTAGAAACGACTTCATGACACTTATAACAAAAATAGGCGTCATCAGGCTACCCATTTTTATCAAGATGTCCGTCAACTCAATCTGACGTTGACAATGTGCCAAGCTATCTCCTGTGACAATGACTTGCGCCCTTCTAAATCCAGTGGATTACGTCCCATTGGATTGAAGAGCAAAGCCCCAGTCAGTTCGCAACATATATTGAGTCATCACTTGCTCAGCGTTTAAGGCCTCTAGTGGCAGGGCGATTGCCGCGTCAGCTAATGGCACTAAACCAGGGCAGAGGCAAACCAACCACAGCCCTGACCATCGCTTCATGAACATGATAAGGACGGCACCTAGGGTAAACATTGCGGCATCCTTAGCCCCTATCTCAACACTATTAATATAAACTACTCCAGCAGACGTCACCAGAAAATCAATGGTCATACAACCTACCAAGGCCAGGGTTTCCACTAAATAGCGTCCCAAGCGGCGGATTTCACGCCTCTACTTCTTCATGGAGTTTGACTGGTAGCGGACCTGAGTGCCGCTCACCGCACTAGATTGAACTTGTTCGAATGGCGGATAGACTAGGAGTTCTCCACGCTCGTTCCGAACGACTGATAAGGAGACCACTTTTTCGCTAGGAATCCAGGCCTCAAGAATACATGTGCCCAGTGCAATTTTGGCTTGGGCAGCTTCACTAGTCAGCCTCGCTATAGAGAATGAGGTGATTGCTCACAGCTTCAATGTGACGTTGCGTATATTTGAGATAGCAAGGAAAGCCAATGAACTCAACTGCTTCCTTGACATCCTCAAGAGATGTCACCATAGCAAAAGGTGCAACTAAGCAACGTTTCTCATCTCAGATAGGCTTTTTCGATAAGACGGTCTGTAGCAACAGCCCGTAAATCTTCTGATAAACTGACATCTGTAATGTCAGCTAAGACCTTAAATGCCAAATTAGACAAGAGTCCAGGCTCTACAATAACGGTATCAATGCGCCCCGCAAAGAAGCGTAAGGTTGCTTCATCATATGCTTCAGCCACTGTCTGCCAGGTGGCAAATTGCCGCACTAAATTTTCAGGGTTTAAGACCAAACTAGCATGCACGGTAACCTAATTCACCAGCTGCTTGGGCTAGGAGCGCAGCATGGACGCTGGACTGATGATCCCTACAGTGGCGCCTGGGTAATGTTTCTCTGGCATATCGCTGCCTCCTTCATTTTTCTACCTTACTAGTGTAACACATTTTGTCACTTAAACCCACGAAAAATTATCAACTCATTGATCATATTGGGTTAGCTGCCATTCCTCAATGACCGCAATTAACTTTTCCGCATAGTCTGGATCTGTTGCATAACCAGAAGACTGTAAACCCCTTGCCTGAGACTGGTAGTCCTTGCTCTAATACCGCTTGATATTGCTTGGCATTCCCAAGTTGTTCCGTAAAGATTAGTTCCGCGTGCTTAATTAGAGAGTCTTCCCAAGATTTGTAGACTTTGAATCGATCAACGATGGTTACCCACTCATTATTAACAAATTCCTTAGTCTCTAAATCCACTCCATCAGGATCTCCGGCTTCAGCCTGTGACACCGAATAGATTATAGTACTAGCTGCTAGTTGACTCTGGCTCAAAAATCTGACTCAACCATGGCTTGCGCCAAGGAAACACTCGCTAAAACGCCATACTGCTTCTGCAAACGTTGAGCAGTAGGAACTAATTTCTGTACAAAAGATTCGATTAAGATGTTTGTACTGTTATGTCCCGGCTGACCACCCCGATCTTGAATCGCTTGGTGGTCAAAATAACAAAATCAACACAAGTCCAATGGCTAGTAGGGTCCTCGCTCAATTTCTGGTAAAGGGCTAGATGAAACTTCCGCCAGCGAGTTTTGAGTTTTTCAAGTTCCAGCCACTTTCACTTGTTTCTTTTCTTCTTTGCATAGTGGCTTTTGCCTTTGGCGTGCGGGTCACCTCCTTACTCTATTTCTTCTCTTGCCAGGTCTTAGAGTTGTCCATTTGAGCTGATCATCAAAGACTTCGCTCTAAGAGTTGTACTCATCACCTTTCAATTTGTTGGCGAATAATTCCTGCCAATCGCGATTTCATGAACATCACTTATAGCCCCAGATATGATAATCCGCAATCACTTGGCAAAATCATCATATTGGATTTGCGACTACAGATGATTCCTCATTAGGTTCATCTGCGGTGCCATTCACTTGCAGGCCCGTGCTTCTTGATGAATCCAACGGCGGGCAATCTGATACTTGAGGCACTGATGTTCTTTTGGACAGGATTGGCCATGACATCACCTGCAGACGTTCAGCGTTACCGAACGACTGCACGAGCATCCATTCGTAATCAGTGAAAAGGGTTGATAAGATTTTAACATTCTGTTACTTTAAGCCTTGCTCTTTTGAAGTCGATCCCAACTCTGGGCACTTGGATGCCGGGATTTATCTTGTATAAAAGGCCTTCCTCCGTTACACATTTTCTTTGACGGCGTGAGTACAATACTGATAAGGGCCTGGTCTCTAATCACCTCGTTAATGGATTACTTGCAACTCCATTGCCTACACCTTTTGGGTGAACCAATCGTTGGTTTGCTCCCTAAGTTCTGGTGCACTAAGCCTCAAGAAAGCCCACAGAGACATACGCTATATGGAAACTACTCGACCTCAAAAGCCTTTTAAGAGTTTGGAATGAGAACCTTTAAGACCATCATTGCGGTCGGCTTAACGATTACCCTCTTCGAACTTTGCACCGCCAGCCGCCGTTTTGGCAGTCATATCGCAGCTGCGTTTTACCCTCCTAAGAGCTGAGACATGAGACCTCCCGTTAAGTTTGGTCGTATCACTTTGTAATACCCTCGGGAGTTATTATGCTATCTTATTGACACAAATTGCCCTTTGGATGAATCTCCCCTGCCTATCTACCGGGTTTGGGGTGCCAGTCTTGGAATTCTCTTAATCATTGTCTTCTGTAATGTACTAACCCATCCAGCTAGCGTCATTAATTCGAGTGCAACATTTTTGTCGTTTTCCTTAATACACCCAAAAGAACACCTTTTAGATTGTGGTGCCAATCGAATCTTAGATGCTATCATTGTTCTGCCATTCATTTAGCAATCCCTGTTACCAAATCTCAAGCTAAGAAACAGGCTCAGTAGTTTACTAATCCATCAGAGCTGAGACAGAATTATCGTCTCAGCTCTAATAGTAAAGCGAGGGTTCCACAGTAGTGTCCCAATAACGCCCTTGTCGTGGCGTAGAATCGAAACGCCGTCACCATCATCATCAAAGTAATCGAGACTGGGCGTGTCCACATTAGATTGCTGCTCAGCCTGGTAGTAATTCAGGCCCGAAGAGCTGCTAGTTGATGAAGAATCGCGCAGATGGGCTAGATTCATTAGACATTGTCTAAATCAAATTCAACTAAGGTTTTTACGATTTGTCGCAACATTGTTAACGTTACCAGCTACCTTGTCCAGGGGCACCCAGAACTACGACAATCACTGACTTACCATTTCATCTCTAAGATAGCGGCATAGTGATGCATAGACCCTGCTTGGTCAGGTGTTGTCATCTCCTTAACGTCGAGTGACAGTCAAGTCCGCTGGGAACTTAGATAGACACTGGCGTTTTAAGAACTGCTTCGTAATTGCCGCGCTGACCTTCTCGTTCACCAACTTATCTTGAGCTATCTGCAGTTAAGACGTTAGTCAGATCATAGGCACTTGTTGCCGCCTGTGATATCACCAGAGTCGTTCACACCCAAGTTAGCACTCATCTTAGTAGAATAGTAGCCTTGACTGTTAAGCCAAATGTTTTAACTCCATTGGCGCCCCCTACTTGTTGAATTAAGTACTTAAAAGCGGTGGCTCTTGAGAAACGACTACTGCATCAATCAACTCTTGGATACTAATCTTAGAGCCGATTGCATGAGTTGACATCGCCGTCTCCCCCTGTCCCAATACGCAAGGATTCCTGATTTCAACTTCGGTTGTCAATTCCGAATTTCTTCTCATCAATCAATTGATAAGTCCGAGCTAAAAACAAACCAAGCAAAAGGTTAGAGACTTCTGTAGACTTGGTACTTGATAAGTATGGAGCCTTGCTACCTACTTCTTGTGAAAAAGCAAGGATTTGCTTACTGTTGTCCGATTTAGCCGTATCCAAGCTTTAACTGGTCTTGGCTTAAGCCTAAATCAGGTGTCTGATAGTCAACTTGATCATTATAGCTCAGCTATCAGCCTAATGGCAACATTGACTTTAGTACCTGTCGATTTAGTAATTTGATAGCTTGGATCAACGTAACGTAAGACAAGATTATTGGATTCCTTAACCAAGAATATTCTGTCAATTCAGTCCCATCAACGGAGAACTTGAAAGTATCACGCGTTAAGTCTTAACGGGCACTCGAAAGGTCAGGGTTAAGGTTACGAATGGATAGTTGGAAAACATCCACTTTTTATCTTTGGCTTGGAGGCCTGTAGCAGTACTTGCTTCTTCCTTGCTAGATTCTTGTGTCCACTTGGCTAGAAGTCGAGGAGGCAGGTGTTTCCGTATTTGATTCCCCCACTTAATCCCGACTGCATTCAAAGCTTGTGGTAGTACTTAGGCAATTCAGGGCCATACAAAAGCAAGGAACAGAGAATAAAACACCGCCACCATTTGTAGATGCTGAAAATCACTCGCATAAAAGCACGTCGACGTTTTTGGTTTGAATTAGGTACTAATTCTCGTCTTCATCCTCTGTTTGCGAAATCTAAAGACGATGACCGCTTCTTGATCAAAATTCTTCAGTTCCCGTATTACGCCAGCTTCATATTCCATGGTCTCATGCAAATCATCATGAGGCATGACTGCATTGGATCAAAAGGCATCTTCAACCTGTTGATGTGGTTCCTTACCCACTTTCTTCTCCGTGAAAGGAGTAGCCACAACGGGCACAGTGCGTTACTTCTGACTGGCTTGCCACAGTTTGGACATTGCATATCTTAAATCCTCCTCTAATTAGGTTTGGCTACCTATTCTCTAATTTATCATAGAAAAGCTAAAAATTAAAAGCGCCTTGTCACAATAATTAGCCCTTGGTCCCCTTGGCCAGTACTAATACTTTTAAGTAATCACTGCGCTCATCTTCTGACCATGAAAATACTCTCCCAAACGAAAAATGAGCCAGTAGTTCAGCATCTGGACAAGCCCTAAAGCAATCTGCTAAAGTCCTCTAAAGTAGGCTGGTGATTGGTAGATAAAGACTAATTGACCACCCGGGGCACAAACACCAAAGATCTGTCGCAAGCGGCCATAATTTTAGTGCAGAAAAGACATATTTCTTCGTCCGAAAGCAAGCTAGTGGGTCGCACACAACGTCAAAGGTCAGTCCTTTACGCTTAGCATAGCGGATATAGTCGAGACATCCATGACACGAATTTCATGCAGCTTGACTAGGCGCCTCTATCTCATTCAACGCGAAGTTTTCTGGGTCTAGCTGAGGCTTCGATTAGCCCACATCTACGCTTAACGGTGTGGCTTGCCCCCATTGCAGCCGCTACTGAGAAAGCCACCTGTATAACTGAAAAGGTTTAGAATTTTCTTACCCAGCTCCTGCATGACGTAGTCTCGCACCTGTCGTTGATCCAGAAAAGTCCGGTCATCATTCCTGTCCGAGATGGATAGTAGTGAATGCCATTTTCACGAATAATGACTGGGGCAGGTGCAAGCTGCCTTCAAGATGGTTAATAGCTTGTTCAGCCACTTGCTGGTCAAAGCGCTGGGTTTCATAGATTCCCAAGATATTGGGAACATAAAGCTTTTAAGAGCTGATACTGGCTTATCGCGTAAATGATAAATTCCCGAGAATGCCAGTTAAGCTGGATAAATCCTGCATACCAATCCACTGTCACCCCCATAATCCATCTCCTTCACTAAGCGAAAGGCGTTAAGTCTGAGACGATTGAAATAGGCTTGGCGTTAGACAACTTGAACCCGTTCTCCACCCCAGTTATCGTCTAGTTGACTGTCTCGAGTTAGCAGCCACCCCAGTCCTTTCTGCTGGCGTCCGACTAGCATGAGTCCCAGCCACTCACCTGCTACTGACTTTAAGCCTACTACGCTTCCTTCGGATAGCCGCTCAGCTACTTCTGGCTCCATGACATCAGCAAGGCGAATCAGCACCTTGCCTTTTTCAGTCCCTTGACTGACTTTCTTCTTCAATATTAGCATATCCATCTCTAACATTCTCCTTTGATTTCAGCCCAGAATTGTGCCAGGTACTGATGCATAAAGGCTGTTCGCTCTTGAGCTAGAGCACGGCCTGAGGCAGTATTCATCAAGTCAGCTAGCTTTAATAATTTCTCATCAAAATGCGCCAGACTGTCAGATTCTGACGATAATCCTCCGGACTTAAACGAGACAAATCACGAGCTGGCAAGTCGTATGAGATCATGTCTCGTGAACCTCCATAATAAAAGGTACGAAGCTATGCCAATTGCCCTAAAGGCATCCAATCGGTCTGCATCCTGTAGCAGTTGCCTTCAAGTGATAGAGATTGTCTTTCTTGTAGGTTTTCGCTGAAAGACTGGACGGTCCATAATCTCTAAAATGGCGTCTCGCTCTGGCAAAGTTGCGCCTGCTTGTATTAGAAGCTCTGCTACTTCGCTGCGCTTGAGCTGGATCTCGATGTCACCTTATCATCAATGATATCATGCAACCAAACTGCAGCTAGCACAATGGAAGTTTTTATAGTCGATTCAGCTGCCAGCTCAAACGTTGAGCATTAGCAACCACTCGCTCAAGGTGCTGGATATTATGTCCTGTTTTATCTTGCGCCATACGTTGACGCGCAAAAGTCTCAATGATTTTTAAATCCATTCCCCCGTCACATCCTCTTTCTTGTATTCTGGCATAAGAGCCCTATACAAGGCTAGCCAGCGTTCTATCGTTTAATTCCTTATGTAGAAAAATCCCTCAGTCCTTGCTAAGAAGGACTGAGGATTTGACTAGATTTGATCTTCATCTGTCGCTTGGCGCTTGCGTCGCAACCAGGCCGACACTTGCTAAGATGGTCAGGCCACACCTGAAGAAGCTATAGTCTGGGGGCTCACAGTTGCTGGTAAAAAGCCCTTGTCTTTTGCACCTCTGGCTCACTTGAGCGACTGGCACTGGCACAACGGTTGGCACATATTGTGCGGTCACTGCGCCCGTTCGCGGTCAACCCTGAACCACTTTCACACCACTTGGCAGCCTGGAAGCCTGCTTCTGTGTGAAGGTCACAGAACCATCTGGGTTAAGAACATAAGTCCCTTCCCCTGGTACAGTCTAATTCAGTTTGACCATTTTCGAAGGTGGCTGGGATGGTTAGATCACATCATGCCCTCAAAGACTGGCGTCCCGGTTTGTTTTTCACCTGGGTGGCGGTTGAAGTCGTATCTTGTGTCTTCACTTGTCCGTAAACGGTTGGAATGTACTGAATCTTCAGTTCTTTCCCGTTGACATCACGACGGATGACCGTAATTGGACTCTGCCTGACCAATAAAGTCTGGTTCTGGCGTGAAGGTCACTTCCCCGTCTCAGGGTTGACAGTGCAAGTCCTTGACCAGGAACCGTCACGTGGTGACCCCACCTTCAGGTAAGCTGGAACTTTGGATCCACCTGGCCCTTGAAGTCTGGTAGCTGCTTTTGGCTTTGACCCTTCATGCCTTCACTAGTTACGCTAGCGTTGGACCACTGGTGAATAAGTCGCTTCAGCGGTCGTCCTGATTGACGTCAGTGGCTTAGAACACGAGCTGGAAACTGGCTGACCCACGTAGCCCTAGATTTGGTGATGAAGGTCACGGTTCCGTCTTGGGCTAGCTGTAAGTCCCTACTTGGTTACCTGCTTCATCAAGGCCGGAATAGTCGTGTCAGCCACTGCTTGGCCATTGACTACAAACTTGAGGCTGCCTGGAACTAAGTCAACAGTTGTTCTGTGCCGTCAACATTGGCAGAACCTGGCACAAACTTAACTTGACCCGTTTGGGCTTGGTTAATCACGCCTGAAGAGTAGTCGTTGTTAGCACCTGGTTTATCTGGGGATAACGGTTTGCGTAAGTAGCCGTCACTGGAGTGCTGTTCTTACCGACGCGTTTAACCGTCAATGTTGAACCTGGCCTGATGAAGGTCTTCTCGGCACAAACTCGATGGAGCCATCTGCTTGGATGGTGTAGACCCTTGACCGATGACGGACTTAGTAGTGGTCCCGTCTTCGAAGTCATTAATGGTACGCTGTCATCCATTGGCACAACAGCAGCACCTGGCGTGAAGACTGGCTTACCTGATTGTTTGTAACCTTGCGCCCCAGTTGAAGTAGCTGGCGTGCTGGTTGGCGTTACCTTAGTCACAGTTGGCGTGTAAGTCGCGGTCACTGGCGTACCGTTCTTATCGACACGTTTCACTGTGACTGGGTCTGGACTGCCCACGAATTGTTTGTCTGGGGTGAAGTGATGGAGCCATCTGGGCCGATAGCGTCCCCTACACCTGGTACTGACTTGGTGCTGGAACCATCTTCGAAGCGTCACAGCACGCTATCGTCCATTGGCACCTCAGGATCACTGGGGTGAAAACTGACTGCCTGATTGTGGTTGCCCGCAGACCAGCTGAGTAGCTGGCGTGCTAGTTGGCGTTACCTTGGTCACTGTTGGCGTGTGTTGCGGTCACCGATGCCGTTCTTGTCTCACGTTTGACTGTAACTGTCTGAGTGCCTGCGAATTGTTTTTCAGGGGTGAAGGTGATGGACCCATCTGGTTGATAGAGCACTTCTACGCCTGGGACTGACCTGGTGCTTGAACCATCTTCGAAGGTCATTGGCACGCTGTCATCCATTGGCACAATTGGGTCACCTGGGGTGAAGCTTGGCGTACCTGATTGAGGTAGACCTTGTGCTCTGTTGAAGTGGCTGGGTGCTGGTTGGCGTTACCTTGGTCACTGTTGGCGTGTAAGTTGCGGTCACTGGCGTGCCGTTCTTGTCTACGCGTTTAACGAGTGACTGGGTCTGGGGTTCCAACGAATTGTTTGTCTGCGTGTAAGGTGATAGACCCATCTGGGTTGATAGAGTATTCACTCACGCCTGGTACTGACTTAGTCGTGAACCATCTTCGAAGGTCATTGGCACGCTGTCATCCATTGGCACAACTGGGTCACCTGGCGTGAAGCTTGGGCTACCTGTTTGTGGTTGACCTTGCAGACCAGTTGAAGTGGCTGGCGTGCTGGTTGGCGTTACCTTGGTCACTGTTGGCGTGTAAGTCGCGGTGACTGGTGTCCATTCTTGTCTACGCGTTTAACTGTTACTGGGTCTGGGGTCCCTACGTATTGTTTGTCTGGCGTGAAGGTGATGGAGCCATCTGGATTGATGGTGTAGACACCGACGTTTAGCACAGTCTTAGTGCTTGAACCATCTTCGAAGGTCATTGGCACGGTATCATCCATTGGCACCTCTGGCGCCCCTTCTTTGAAGACTGGACTGCCAGTTTGTGGTTGACCTTGCAGACCTGTCGAAGTAGCAGGCGTGCTAGTAGGAGTAACTCGCGTCACTTCTACTTGGTAGTCAGCAGTCACTGGAGTACCGTTCTGTCTGCACACGTTTGACTCTTACTGGATCTGGTTTGCCCACAAATTGTTTGTCTGGCGTGAAGGTGATGGAACCATCTGGGTTAATAGAGTATTCACCTACACCTGGGACTGATTTTGTACTTGAACCGTCTTCGAAGGTCATTGGCACGGTGTCGTCCATTGGTACCTCAGGATTACCTGGGGTGAAGGTTGGGGTACCAGTTTGTTTTTGACCTTGAAGGCCAGTTGAGCTGACATCTTCAGAAGTTGGAGTGACTGGTGTCACAGTCGGGGTGTGATGAGCGGTGACTGGAGTACCGTTCTTGTCCACACGTTTAACTACCACTGCTGCTGGTTTTCCAACATATTGTTTTTCAGGTGTGAAGGTGATGAGCCATCTGGATTGATAGAGTATTCACCTACGCCTGGAACTGATTTGTCGTCTGACCATCATCGAAGGTCATTGGGCTATCCATATCGATTGGAACCGCTGGGTCACCTGGTGTAAAGCTCTGGCGTACCTGATTGTGGTAAGCCTTGAGCCCTGTTGATGCAGCATCTTGGCTGGTTGGAGTGACTCTGTGACGGTTGGTGTGCTTGGTTGGCAGTGACTGGCGTGCCGTTCTTATCCACACGTTTAACCGTTACTGGCGCTGGAGTGCCTACATATTGTTTGTCTGGTGTGAAGGTGATGGAGCCATCTGGATTGATAGAGTATTCACCTACGCCTGGAACTGATTTTGTACTTGAACCGTCTTCGAAAGTCATTGGGCTATCCGAAATCAATTGGAACTGCTGGGTCACCTGCTATGAAGACTGGCGTACCCGTTTGTGGAATCCCTTGAACTCCGGTTGAAGTGTCATCCTTACTTGTTGGGGTTACCTTAGTTACGGTCGGCGTATACTTAGCCGTTACCTCAGTTCCTGTTCTTTGTCCACGTGTACAGTAACAGGTGCTGGAGTCCCAACGTATTGTTTGTCTGGCATGAAGGTGATAGAACCATCTGGGTTGATAGAGTATTCACCCACTCCAGGAACGCTCTTCTTAGGTTGCCCGTCTTCGAAGGTCATTGGGCTATCCAAGTCGATTGGCACAGCTGGGTCACCTGGGGTGAAGACTGGCGTACCTGTTTGTGGAATCCCTTGAACTCCAGTTGAGGTGTCATGCTTACTTGTTGGGGTTACCTTGGTTACAGTTGGCGTGTAAGTAGCGGTTACTTCTGTTCCGTTCTTGTCCACTCGTTTTACAACTACTGGATCTGGGGTACCAACATATTGTTTGTCTGGCGTGAAGGTGATGGAACCATCTGGATTGATGGTGTAGACACCGACGTTTGGCACTGTCTTAGTGCTTGAACCATCTTCGAAGGTCATTGGTTTAGTATCGTCATGGCACTCACGGATCGCCCCGCAGTAAAGGTTTGAGTCCCTTGAGGTTGGCTGTAAACCCTTCTGAAGTGTCATTGGTGCTAGTTGGCGTTATCTCGTCACAGTTGGCGTGTACTTAGCAGTCACTTCAGTTCCATTCTTATCGACACGTTTTACAACTACTGGGTCTGGTGTCCCTGCGTATTGCTTGTCTGGTGTAAAGGTGATGGAGCCATCTGGGTTGATGGAGTATTCACCCACGCCAGGCACTGTCTTAATGGGCTGTCCGTCTTCAAAGGTCATTGGGCTGTCTAAGTCGATTGGCACCGCTGGATCACCAGGCGTGAAGACTGGGGTGCCAGTTTGCGGTTGACCTTGGACACCAGTCGAGGTGTCATCCTTACTTGTTGGGGTCACCTTAGATGACAGTTGTGTAAGTCGCAGTTACTTCCGTACCGTTCTTATCCACACGTTTAACTGTTACTGGCGCTGGAGTCCCGACATACTGCTTATCTGGCGTGAAGGTGATGGAACCATCTGGATTGATGGTGTAGACACCGACGTTTGGCACAGTCTTAGTGCTTGAACCATCTTCGAAGGTCATCGGCTTGCTGTCATCGATTGGTACCAATGGATTGCCTTCGGTAAAGGTTGGCGTACCTTTTTGTGGTTGCCCCTGATGCCGCTAGACTCAGCGTTAGTGCTAGTTGGAGTTACTCGCGTTACGGTTGGCGTGTACTTCGCGAGTCACTTCCGTGCCGTTCTTGTCGACACGTTTCCCCAACTACTGGGTCTGGGTACCAACGTATTGTTTATCTGGTGTGAAAGTGATGGGAGCCATCTGGGTTGATGGTGTAGACACCAACACCTTTGTACTGTCTTGGTGGTTGCCCGTCTTCGAAGGTCATTGGGCTATCCAAGTCGATTGGCACCTCAGGATTACCTGGTGAGAAGGTTGGCGTTCCTTTTGAGGTTGGCCTGATACACCTTCTGAGGTATCATCCGTGCTAGTTGGCGTTACCTTGGTTACCGCTGGAGTGTAGGCTGCGGTTACTTCAGTACCGTTCTTATCCACACGCTTAACAGTGACTGGGTCTGGTGTGCCGACATATTGTTTGTCTGGCGTGAAGGTAATCGTGCCATCAGACTCAATGACATAGGTCCCAACATTTGGTACTTTCTTTAGTGCTTGAACCATCTCTCGAAAGTCATTGGCTTAGAGTCATCAAGTGGAACAAGTGGGTCACCAGCAGTGAAGGTTGCGTGTCCCTTTTGTGGCTTACCTTGAATACCGTTCGATTCAGCGTTGGTGCTAGTTGGCGTTACCTTGGTCACGGTAGGCGTATAAGTAGCAGTCACTGGTGTACCGTTCTTATCAACTCGTCTAACCGTTACGGGGTCTGGAGTACCAACATATTGTTTCTCTGGTGGAAGGTGATGGAACCGTCTGCTGATAGAGTATTCACCCACATTTGGTACCTTTTCAGTCCGTTGACCAGTCTTTCGAAGGTCATTGGTTGATCATCATCAGTGGTACTAGCGAGTTCCCTTCGGTGAAGGTTGGCGTACCTTTCTGCGGTTGGCCCTGAATACCAGTTGAAACAGCATTGGTACTAGTTGGCGTTACTCGCGATACAGTTGGAGTATAAGTAGCGGTCACTGGCGTACCGTTCTTTATCGACGCGTTTAACTGTCACAGGAGCTGGCGTCCCAACATATTGCTTGTCTGGTGTAAAACTAATAGAACCATCTGGATTAATTGAGTAATCCTCAACACCTGGGACAGACTTCGTAGTCTTACCGTCTTCAAAGGTCATTGGACGATCCATATCAATTGGAACAGCTGGATCACCAGGTTTGAAAGTAGGCGTGCCCTTTTGTGGTTGCCCTTGTACACCATTGGATTCAGCGTTGATGCTAGTTGGCGTTACTTGTGTAACGTTTGGTTGATAAACTGCATCTGCCGTAGAACCATTGCTGTCTGTTACGCGAAGGCGAGCAGGAGTAGGAGTCCCATAGAAATCTGGAGCTGGTTGGAAGCTGATTTCACCATTTGGTTTAACTGTATAAGTCCCTTGTAGTTTGCCACTCTGCGTCGCTAACTCGCCAAGGTATTACCCTGTTGAACTTGCCCATCCACAACGAATTGTGGTCCAGCTGGGTTCAATGGAACTGTTTGAGTTTGGTTATTAACAGTTGCTTGACCCGGCGTGAAATTGTTGGCTGGTTTGGAGTTGCCTCTTGAAGCCCAACAGTCTGAGTATCTTGGCCTGCGAGGAGTTGCAGCCCTGACATCGGCTTGGTAGTAGCAGTTACTTCTGTCCCGTTCTTGTCCACACGTTTAACAGTTTCAGGATTTGGACGTCCAGTATAACCAGGAAGTGGTTGGAAGGTTACACGACCTGTATTATCCACTGTATATGTCCCAACACCTGGAACTTCCTAGTTGATTTACCATTGTCAAGGTTGGTGCAACGGCTTCATCAATTGGCACACGGCTATCACCTGGAGTAAAGACTAGGTTACCGGATTGCTCAGCCCCTTGAATACCTTCAGAGCTTGCGTTCTGACCTGTTGGTACAACTGGCGTCACCTTCGGTTGGTAAGTCGCTCGGTGAGGTTGCCCAGAAGCATCATTTACTTGTAAATTAACTGGATCTACCCCGTCCCAACAAATGACTTGTTTGGGAGTGAAAGCACGACCTATTGCTGGATCTAAGTTAAAGGTCCTGACTTCTTTACCACCAGTAGTTGCTGGAATACTTGTTCCTGATACAGGGTTACCCTCAGCATCTAAGAAAGTTGCTGGATTGCTAGCCGATGGCTGAACAGGTGTGTTGGCTGGATCCCCATCATTAAAGACGATGTCTTTTTCTTGTGGTAAACCTTGTGCGTCGGTTGAACACGTTTCTCAGTATGCTTCAATACATTTGGAACATAACGAGCGTCCATAGTATTGAGCGTATCATTTACAGGTGCTTCTGCATTGTTTTTAGCGGTCCAGTTAGTGTCTGATCCGTTGGTATCAAACGACGAATATTAATCCCTGCTGCTTTTACGCAGTAAAACCTGCCTGCAGGCTCTAAAAACAACATTAACGTCAGCGCCATCTGCGGTAACTTTATAGCGCCCTTCTGTTGTAGTGTACCATCCTCACCATTTGGTGTTGAGGGCTGCCCTGTATTATCTAAAACGATTGGTGCTTTGTTAGTATCTATGGCAGCTTTTAGCATTCTCATCGTTCTTATCAACGCCACGAGGAGTAAAGTGAAGGGTTGCTTTTTGTTGTTGACCTTATGAAACCAAACCAAAGTCTCCTTCTTCTCACCTTTTGGTGGATAGGTTAAGAGCACTTCAAGTCCTCTACTTCCCCACTAAATGCTGTTCCAGTAGGTTTTTCAATATCCCCTGGTTCAAAGGCAATGAATACGCATCCCAATCTTGTTAACCTGATCATTGGTCATCGGCGGATGATTTCTAAAGTTAACAGTGAAGTCGCCTTCACCCGTTACTTCAGGAAAACCACTGGCTTCATTATCATCGAACTTACCGTTTTTGGTTGAAGTCCATCCAAGCACGAACATATGCCTTGGCATTGCCATTAGCATTGCGTGGAAACGAACGGAGTAATTCCCGTCACGAAGACGATCTGCCCGGGAAAAGATTGTGAGTCTGATTAACTAAATCATCAGGCAAGAGTTGCTTGATACCTTCATCGGCGTGATCAGTATTATCATCGTGAGTCCAGTCACCGCCAGAAGACGTGTCAATATCTGCTTCCACACGACCAAGGTATGGTTGTGGATTTCTAGCACCTGTCTCCGCATCATAACCAGAAATTGCGTGAACAGCCTTACCATAAGACTCAGGCGCATCACCTTCATCGACAACCATAAACCCAATCATGGCTGCTTGTTGACCAGAAGAAGCAATATAAATTCCTACTTCTGAGGCACCACGCGTCATAACAACTGGTACAGTATTATGTTTAGAGGTGTTAGGACCAAACACTTGAGAGCCTAACCCTCCCGTTCTTTTCTGATCTGGATTGGTATAGCATACCAATGTACACCACTACCATCATTCCCGATATATTGTCCATCTGTGTTAGGTTGTGTTGGCGCATAAGTCTCTGTTATTTCAGTTCCATTTGGCGAGACACGCTTCCATTCCGCTAAATGTTCCCATCCTTGACCATTAGTGGTAAAGATAGCATATTCACCTGGGTTAGCTTCTTCACCATCCGCCATGACCACTGTCGCCTTAACCGGCTTACCAAGATAGGTCGCTTCAACCTTGAAAGTCACCCCATAGTTAGCACCATCTTTAGGCACCTGTAACTGAGTTTTACGGCCCTAGTATTAATTCCTTGTTCTTTAATAGCTGTCCATCTCATTCTGGACGACCCAATAATCTTAGGTCTATAGTCATCACCTTTGTTCTGCTGATCCGAATATTCGCGCTTATAAGGCAACCAGGTATTCTTGGCATTTGGATCATAGCTATCTTTGTGCTCAGTTCCCTTCACACGGTCACGGTAGATTTCCGTTGAGTGAAACGGCTCAAAGGAGGTAACAGTCAGCTTAATCCGATAACTCTGGCGAAATTTCTTTTTCGTAGACGGTGCCGACTTGGAAAGCGCCACTAGCATCAAGATTAGTCAATGATTTTGAATCACTGAAGTCTAACCAGTTAATTTGTTTCATTAAATCAGCTGGACGCTTCTTCTCAGAATCCGCTAAGGTTGGCTTCGCGATTGTGTTATTAGGATCACCATCCCGTAAGCCGGTAGGTGTGGCATCACGACGTACCCGGCGAGAACGACTAGGCTGAGTTGTCTCAGCACTTGCAGCTGGTTGTTCTGCATTAGTTGCAGGGGTTGTCGCTGGTTGAGCAGGTGCTGCTGGTGTAGCTGGTAGCTGGTTTTTCAGAACCAGCTTGGTCTGCTTGTCCCTCGCTGCAGGCTCTTCCTTCTGACTTGACTCAGCAACTGATGATTCAGATGCTGCACAGACGCTACTTCTGCCTTTCTTGGTCCGATAAAGCTGGACTTGCAGGTGTTGTATCTGCGATTGATCCGGACTGGCCGCTTGGACTCGCCGGTTGATGACTTTGTCTCTGACGCTACTTCGTGATCTAAACTAGTTGTTGTCACATTCCTTGACTTTCAGCTTGAACCACTGAGCCATTAGTGAAATAAATCCCGCAGGCTACAGCAACTGAGGGCTGCCCTGAAGCTAAACTTTTGATAGCATAGCGCGTGACTTTCTCGCCTTGTTTTTGCTGATTCATCTGCCGATTATTCTTACTAAACATAGACTGACTCCTCCATTAAAAATATATAGATGAGAAGCAAACTAACAAGGAGGTTTTTCTCCAGAGAGAATCTGCACACCAAGGTAATTGGAGCCAGGTAATGCCCTTGCTAACTTGCTTCGTCCACTTCGTCCACTATTATAGTATATGTCGAATGAAATTGCACGATGTGAAAATTTGGCGCTAATCATTTAATAATCGTTTTATTGACGACTATACTTTTTATAGTGCCATATCAATCCCTGTAAAGCTTGTTATTATTGCACTTTACCAAGAGTCCTTATTCAAAAACTGGAGACTAATATCTACTTATTAATGCTTATATTTTGCTATTTTATAGGAGATGATTAGATAAAATACTCACTTGTCTAGTCTTTGTTACTTTTCATATCTGCTTATTCGTCATCTTTCACAAAAACTAATTTTTCTTAAAGAAAATATGCCCATAAAAGCTTTCAATTCTACTCTATCATGCATTTGTTGAGCAACAAGCTCATACCTGCAGCTTAAAATCGAAAACCAGCTTGCTAGTTAGCAACCTGGCAGTTGGTAAGCCAATACCTATTCTTTTTGGTGTCTGGCTTAATATCTTATTTAATAAGGATTGATATTCCTGAGCCGAAAGGCGCTTAAGCTCAGTAATATCTGGTAAGTGTTCCTGGCTAGGACTCAACTCATAATCCACTATATAGTCATAAGAGCGTGTATAGGCAGGATTATTATTGAAAAGGTTAAGGTTGGTATCTTCTACCACCCCCAAGAGAGTCATACGACAGCTCCGTTCATAGATTCACTCATAAGCTGAAACGTTTGAGCTTTTGTAACACAGGACTGGTCTTTAATTGCATAGCTTTTAGAAAATCTACCTTACCAGTCGCGATGTCGGCAATGCGGTTGAGGCCAAACTGCCTTTGCGAATCTTAGCTGACACCTCCCTTGGAGTGTCCAAACCGACGCCTTTCCTACCAAATCTAGATGGGGATTGAGCTTAAGACTAGGCCCTTGTCCTCTGCTTCCCACTCCATCTTAAGACGATAATCCAGATGCAAGTTACGTGTCTGGTCAGAGAGAAATTCTGGAATTTCTGTTAGCTCTGCACTGGTCATCACGGTCCCCTTGAACTCATGAATCTTTGTTTCGGTAACTGACTCAACTTCTACGGTTAGGCTCTAAGAAAAAGCAGCTGAAAGCTGATCTAAGCCAACATGCTGCTGTTCCTTGCTAAGTTCAATATAATAATCATCATGGCTTTCTAAGGCCTTGAGTTGTTCAGGGGTTAGAGATAATTCAGGGAAGAAAGTCATGCTGGCTAACAATTGACTTTGTTTAATGTAGACATGTGAGAGGTTATCATAAGACATCAAATCAAGTTGATACTTAAGGCCTTCACCCTTTATCACCATAGTAGGTTAATTGGATCTTAGCAATACCTGACTACGGTCTCCACCGCTTGTACTTGGGCGGTATAAGCACGATCTTTTGACGTAGGTAAAGCCATATCGAACCTGATAGGTTTTTCAAATCATGCATCGCGTCTAAAAGCTGCTTGCAATTGTTCCGGTTTGGATAACTGAGGTTCAGATGAACTTTCAGACGAAGCGGATTCTACTTGGGATTCAGATAGAGAACTAACACTCTCGGAAGAAGTAGCTAGACTTTCTACCTGACTTGATGAGTCTACTTGCTCCGCATCTGATTGAGCCCCTACAGCCTCTGTAAAGCTTCCTAGTATCAGCGCTAAACCTAGGGCCAGCAAGCCATAAGAAAAAGCTTGTTTGTTCTTGGTTTGATTGACATTTTGTCACCTCATTTCGTTTCGAAAATCATACAAATTCACCAGTCAGTTTAACACTCTGACCAGTAAAAAGTAAACTAAAACCACCCTAGTTAAGACTTTTTAGAAAAAGCTGGTTATAGTTAACAGCCCTCCACTAGTTGGCTGATTTTCCAACTAATGAGGCGTGTGATTGGCTGATAGGCTTACCCACAATGACTTTATGCAATTAATGCTGGCGCTTGAGCAGAATCAGCAATAGATTACCGCAGACGAGACAAGCGATCTAGCACTTCGCTTACGTCTTCGCGATTACTTGTGTATGCAGTGGTTGGCCTGCCTGTATAGGGATCACCAACCCTAACGGCAGAGCCTGATCCCTTACCGCTGGGTCAATAATATCTCAGTCTCACGTCCTGCGCCTAGCACTCATAGCTGCTACCCCACCGTCGCCACCCACTGGCTGACTAGACCTGTGCTTTGGGCTGGAAAAGGAATTTGATAAACGAGCTTGAGGTAATAAATCTGGATTATCGACACCTTGTATCTCCACCTTGGTTGGCTAGGAGTCTTAAAGACTTCAAGGCACGACCTGAGTCGATTTTGTTCTTGCAAGAGGCTTTGCCTTCTTCAAGGCTGCTTACCTGGTTAGTGACTAGCAACATTTGGCCACCTAAAACCAAGCAGAGCTCTGTCAAATCTTGGTCCTTTGCCTTGAAGGGTCTAGAATGGCTTCCTAACTTCTAAGGCATTCCCAATCATGTAGCCTAATGGCTGGCTCATATCGGAAATAACAGCCAGGTCTTACGGCCCACTTGGTGTCCGATCTTCACCATGTAGTATGAGCCAGGAGCTTCCGCATCTGCCAAGGTCTTCATGAAGGCCCCTTCGCCTGTCTTAACGTCTAAGACAATGGCATCTGCTCCAGCCGCAATTTTTACTCATAATGGAGCTAGCAATCGAGGAATAGATTGACGGTCCCTCGTCACATCCCGCAAGGCATAAAGCTTCTTGTCGGCCGGAGTCAGAGTTACCACTCTGTCCAACTACCGCAATCTTGTAGCGATTAACATGATCAATAAAAATCTTGGGGTGATAGAGTCACGGAGAAGCCAGGAATGGCCTCTAATTTATCAGTGGTCCCACCCGTATGACCCAAACCACGACCACTCATTTTAGCAACTGGCACACCACAGGCAGCTACTAGAGGTGCTAGCACCAGGGTAGTTGTATCGCCCACGCCACCGGTTGAGTGCTTTGTCGACTTTAACACCATGAATAGCGGATAAATCAATCTCATCTCCTGACTTGACCATGGACATAGTCAAGTAGCTGGCTTCTTCTTCCGTCATGCCTTGGAAATAGATAGCCATGGCTAAAGCGCTCATCTGATAATCAGGTATTGTGCCATCTGTATAACCGGCAATCAGGAACTTAATTTCTTCCTGGCTCAAGGCCAGGCCCGCTTGTCGATTAGGGTCTACTACCCGCATTTAGTTCACCTCAATTGTCATTGGCTCGGCTTGATCTTTCTGATAGAGGAGAATGGTGCCGTCCGCACGCCCCACCAAGAAAGTATCGCAAACATCTAGGAAGAGGCCATGTTCGACTACCCCTACCGTATTCTTCAATTCATGGGCTAGTTGGTGTGGATAAGGAATCTGGCCTAGTTTCAAGTCAATAATGTAGTTACCAGAATCTGTCATATAGAGCGAATCAGACCCAACTTTACGGAAGCTTGGTTCTAGGCCTGCTGCCATCAGTTGACGGAAAAGATTCCAGGAACCAAACTGCACCACCTCAACCGGCAAGGGGAAAGCTCCTAAAGTATCGACAACCTTGTCTTCGCCTACAACCCAGATAGAACGCTTGGCATTCTTAGCCACAATTTTTTCATGTAGGAGAGCACCCCCGCCCCCTTTGATGCCGTAAAAATCACGGGTTACTTCATCCGCCCCGTCAACTACTAAATCAATGTGGTTGACTCGGTCTAAATCCATGATGGTAATGCCTAACTTAAGGGCTTGCTCCGCAGTTCGACGAGAAGTAGCCACCCCACAATCTGTTTGAGACATGTCACTGCAATCCGCGCACCTACCTCTTCCACAAACCAATAAGCTGTTGAGCCGATCCTAAACCGACCACCATGCCGTCTTTTTAACATAATTAGCGGCATAACGGCCGACTAGTTCCTTGGTATCTACACATTTGCTTTGCTCCTTTCTGAATCGTATCGAACTCGAGGCACTAAGGGCTCCAGAGAGGATTCTTCGGTTAAATCATAGTGTGGTGCTGTCAAGTCTCTAACATGGGCGTTCCACATCACCTCAAACTAACTGTATCAAGGAATGTTCCTTAGAATCTTCTAGTTGTTTAGCTAGCGCTGCATGAAATCTAGACGCTTATAGACAATCGTTCCTCGAAAATGGAATTCAGTAATTCGTTCTAATACTTCTGGCTTAAAGGCCGCCGCCATGAGGGATCAAAGTTGGTGAGGGCTGGACTGGAAAGTCCCACTGTGTGAGAATCCAAGATTTATCTGGCCAGGCCTCTATCCATTCTTGATATACAGGCGCACCTTCTAAGCGCCCTTCCAAAAATACAGGTTCCTAGAATCATAATCTGACTCTCTGCCAGGAGTGTATCCGTCACTCATTGTGGGCACAGACACGGCAATTGAGTGACTTTTGGCTGTTTGTTCAGCATAGCGTTTGGTCGAGACCATAGCGTGACATATAGAACCACTAAACACTTCATTACTTCCATCCCTTTCTTCATGCATTCAGAGGCTGCTCGCGACTGACTTACGGGCACCCTACATTCCTATTGTACCACATTTTTCTAATCTAAGTAGCTTGAGTAGATTCCTATATTGATATAATATAAGAAAGATTGATGAAGGAGGCTTTTTCATGCCTGAACTCCACCTGACTTGCCCTGTCTGTCAGGACCCACGTAGATAAAAGACTACCCTACTCACCTTAATAGCAAGACCCAAGCGCCTTTAGTGCGCGGTTATTCGAAGGCCAACTCTTCCGCTTGAGTGTCCTACTTGTGGTGCTGAACGTCAACTCACTTATCAATTTCTACCACTAACCCGCAAGCTGCCATGATGATTTTCTCCTACCTCATTATCTGGAGATGAGACCACCTAGAAGAAGACTTGGAGCAAATCTTAGAAGGCTCAACTTCTCAGACCACTACCAACTACGCTTAGCCAACTACCGTTCCTGAATTACTGAGAAGATTCAAATCCTCGAATCTGCCATGATGACCGCATCATTGACAGTCAAAATTTTGACGGACGGACTCTTGCGCAACTGAGAAAACCTGATACACCAGTTAAGGCGCTACTGCCTATCCTAACAAAGGAGCGGAACGTATCCTCTATGTGACCGATCAAGATCAAATTCTGGTCGACTTACACCAAAAAGCTCATGCTGACTTCGTTAAGGGCAAATATCGCAAAATCTGGAAAAGACCTGCGTAGTGACTTCCACTATATTGGCTACCGAGTGGGCGCTAGATTTGTTGGAGGGTAAGAAACCCGAGCGACTCGGTAGTGATAATGAAAAATAGCATTTACTAGCTAAAAAGTCAGTCCCTAAGGGACTGGCTTTTTCTTGATTTTTCTATTTTTAACGTGGAGCCCAGTCTAGTTCACTGGATCAAATCCGCCCCGGTAGCTGTAGCCATCAAACTTAGCAGCTTGGAGTGCTTCTAGAGTCTGGACTTGATGTTCTCATCAATAAGTTAGTAGTTGCCTGCGCCCTTTCAGAAATAGTCGAATGGCGCTTGAATCGACCTCCCGCTTCTTCTAGAAACTGAATTCGTAAGAAGCGTCGCCGTATAGTCGGGCTAAAGACTTGTTCAAATTCTGATGACAGAAGCGACACGAGGACTTCATCAGGATTGACACTTTATAGATTCATCATACTGTGACTTCCAGTAGGCTTTTTAGGGACTCCATTAACCTTGAAAGATTTCATGAAATCCAATCTAGTGGCGCAATCAGGGCGTAGCCGCAATCAGCCTATAGAGCTGAAGTGGCGATTAAGACGTGCTGGCTGGCAAAATCTCGAGACTATCTGATTTGAGCACCGGCTTGAATTGATCGATGCATTAGGCCATCGTATAAAATCCATGGCAGGATATGACGTTCGCTCCCTGCCGCCAAAGCCCGCCAGCGTTCCGCCTCGGTAACAGCTTGAGCGTCGAAATATCATAAAACTAGCCAATTCTTCAGTTGATAAAATCAACTAATTGAGCTAATACAGCCCTGGCTAGCTGGCGCTAACTCAACTAACTTGCCATCAGACAAAGCTCTGACATCTGCTGGCACTCGGTATAGAAAATTTCATGCTTATCCTCCTCATCTCTTCTTTCCTACTATATCACAGAAGATAGGTTCAATCTAGCCAAATGAAAAAAGGCCAGACTCAGTCCTAGCCTTGTAGCTATTTGGTTACTTTACCAGCCACTGAGCACCGCCGCCGCCGAAGCCGCCACCGCCCCAACCCGCGGAACTGCCACTTGAACTACCACTTGAACCAGAGCCAGAGCTGGAACTACCAGATCCGGAGCTGCCAGAGGTCCACCAACCGCCTAGGATACTCCACACCACCGCTACCCCAGAATCCGTCGATCATCATCGTCATCGGACCAGCGGAAGGCGCCACGGCGTCGCCGTAAGAGACGAATACCAAGTGGTATGCCAAAAGGTAGAAATTAGGAAGAGTGGCTAGCACTGGCAACAAAACGCTAAGGGGCTCTTAGGACCAACGTAAGGCTGTCTCATGTGCTCGGCACGTGCCGAGTTAGTCACCCCAAAGTTGGGTCAGTTGTTATCCGACAATCCCAGATACTGGATAATCCCCTGTATCTGCAGACGCACTGCTCGGTCACTAATCTTTGCTTTGAGTTCACTCTTGGCAGAATCCAAAATTCGTTTGGCCGCCACATCGGGTAAGGCTTCAGCTGCCTATTTGACGATCTCAATCCGCATCTTGCGGTCATTGAGCGCGACCACCAGCAAAAATCCCATTATTAGTACCAGAGAAACCGACTTGCCATTTCTTAGCTACCTTGTTGGCTGAGCTCTTCAATACTAAAAACCTTTGAGATCATCTGGCAGATAAACCCCCACATTTGACTGCTCTGAGGTCTGAGCAAGTTGTCGGTTGACCTGGTCAATATAGGCTAAAAGTATCCTGAGACAAAACCTTGACTTTACTCCACAACCGACCGCTCAGGTTTATCCGGTAAGTTATTAGTCTTAGCGCCACACTCCACCACTAAAACAAGAAAACAAAGCCGAGTAAGAGTAGGAATCCTCGCCATTTTTTAGTTTTCATGGTCATGCCTCCTCATAGAACTTACTGTCGCCTTAACGGCTAGAAGAATTCAAATCTACTGTTGGGGCTAATTGCGCATCGCCACTTGCTTGATATGAAGTTCACCGGTTGGAAACCGAAGATTCCCCGCTACCAAGTTAGTTGGAAGGAGCGAACCTTAGTATTGTAGCTTGGTCGCTACTTCGTTGAAAACGCCACGAGAGGTCTTGATACGGTTCTCAGTGCCTTCCAATTCAGTAATAGATTTTCTACCTGTTGATTGGCCTTCAAATCTGGATAATTTCTCTGTTAAAACCAATAAACGGGACACAGCTGATGATAAGTCAGACTGGCCTTGCTCGGCTTCTGACGCATTACCAGAACCAATCTTAGCACGGGCTTCCGCTATTTTCTCGAAGATTTCTGATTCATGACTCATATACCCCTTCACACTGTTGACTACATTAGAATTAAGTCCTTAGCGACGTTGCAATCAACTTGCACGTCCGCCTGGGCTTGAGTAACTGCATTTTTGCGATGATACTGAGGCCATTATAGGTACCCACCTATAGGCAAAAGAGCGATGACTGCCAGAATCAATCACAAATAACCACGTCATATTATAATCCTCCTGTCCTCCTGAATCAACTTCTCATTTCAAGGACAAGATGATTATACCATATGACGTCTCAACGAATAGGACTCTAGGTCCTATTCTTTGAGGTTCACCTAAATTTACTAGCTCATCGAAAAATACCCACCAAACCATAAGGTTCAGTAGGGTTGATTTAGGATCAGAAATGATGCGCTTGTGATTAGATTTCATCCGCTGAGACTGCCGTCCCTAAGGCGGTAAACACAGAATACGTATGGAAGATAGGTGGTACCTCCTTGGGTGTTGACTGTTTCTGGTTCTAAGGTCACATAATCAAATTTAAGGTTGATACGGCATTGCAACCTAGATCATAGATCTGTTCCTTGAGATGGGCTAAGGTAAGAATACGCCCTTCTTCCATAACATCTACCAAACTTTGAGCAGGGTCACCTAAAAGCGTTGTCTCCACGCCCATCCATCCACGCCACGCGCGATAGAATGCGCTAAATCACTGGCTACAGGGCCGCCATAATGGGTGATAGTATAGCCATCAAATCCTGTCCCGTAGTCACTACAATATTAGCAATTCTTGCCCCGTTCTTTTTGCTGGGCAAGTTGATCAGCAAATTCTCATCTTGGTCAGCAAATAGTTCTGAAAGTGGTCCAATAAATAATTGAGGTCCACATCATCTTCTAGACAGAGCTGGTAAGAGAAAACTTCACTGCAATTCCTTGGTCTTAAGGAAGGCCTCAAAAGTCTCTCTTTGTCAGTCATAGTCAGTACAATGTCTTTAATTTTCATATTTCATCTACCTTTCTGCTTCCTTTTTATTTTGAGGGCGAGCCATCCTTAATTCACTACTAAAATAAGTTTCATGTGCAGTGATAATCTAGTTTACTACTCATGCTATTGGGGAACAAGGAATACGACATGTCTTCATAGACCTTCAATACCTTAAAGTAAGAAAACCCACCAAGCCAAGAGCTTAGTGACTTATCGTCCATTATTTTCCCCATTCTTCTCTGAGGACTCCATACTTGACGCTATCATAGTAGGTCCCCTGCCATGTAGCGGACTCACGACCACAGACTTCTTGTTGCCAACCGAGACCCGTGGGCGCAACTCATCATACGGACATTTCCGCTCCAAGTTGTTAGGCCCAAATGTTTCTAATTCAGTAAAACAATCGAAAGTATCGGTCGTCCACTTCGCTAAAAGCCTTCCGCCCCACACCAGTGTTCCAGCGATTGGCATCATAAATGACAATCCCTACTTCCATCCAACAGAGTTTGTCGATCTTCCCAAGTTCGGGAGACCATTCCCACTGCTTGGCCTTCTACTTAGATACAACGCACACGCTCACTTAAGAGAAAAAGCTGCTACACCACTAGAGGCAAAGTCTTCAAAGCTTTCATATGCTTGATACCTTGAAAGTACAGGTGCATCCCAACGCGCCCACTCAGGTTCCGAATCACGAAATCCCAACTCCCCAAACGGCCTGCAATTTGTTTTTCATTAAAAGAGACCAATTCATATTCTGAGTCACGTTTATTCACTCTTCTATGCTAATCTGCTTTTTATAATCTCAAGGATAATTGGCAGATAAAATTGTTACACCTTTCATTCTACTGGCTTGAAACAGTTCATCAAGATATAAAACTGAAACGCATAAATAATTTAGCTATAACCCTTCTCAAGTCACAATATTCTTACAGCACTCGACTTAATCATAAAAAGCGGGACATCCTGGATGTCAGCTAGCTCTTATTTTTCTAGCAAGAGTTTGAGTCAGTGAAGTTAAAGACCATGACAACAGCTGTCACCGCCACCTTAGCTGGCATGACCGGCCAATGCATGGCATCGACTGCCACCCACATGAGTCCAGCGGTTAGAGCCAGCCCAAGTATACTTAGGACTAGAAAAAGCAAGAACTCTTGATGTTTTTGTTCCGGACTAAACTTGCTTTCGAAAGTGAAACGCATACTTGCCCAGTAATTGAAGATGGTAGCTAGGATAAAAAGCGATAATGACCGCTAACTGATAGTGCCAGCCCAGGATACCATTATGACCATAGACAATAGCAAAGTCAATTAGTGTTGAGAGTCCGCCGACCACCAGAAAGCTCAAAATTTGAGTCGATAATTTATTTTTCACTATTTAGCCTCAATCTTGACCTCTAAGAAATGGTCATTGTATTCAACAAGTTTGGCTTGACCTAAGCCCTTATAAACTTCTAAGCGAGCAATGAGTTCATCGTCAGGGTAGAAAGCCGTGTCTTGCGTTACCTCTTCAGGTAACTGCTCCATCGCAGTCTTGTTGGGAGTTGCACAGCCAATATATTCAGCATTGCGCGCTGCCACATCGGGGCGTAAGAGGTAGTTAATCAAGGCATAGGCGCCTTCTACATTGCGCGCTGTTTTAGGAATGACAATGTTATCAAACCAGATGTTGGAACCTTCCTTAGGCACTGTATAAGCTAGCTTAGGATTACGCTCCAAGGCAGTCTTGGCTTCGAAAAGGTAATACCAACGCCAGCCTCGCCTTGAGACAGATACATCTTAATCTCATCCGAAACCATAGCCCGGATGTTCGGGACTAGTGCTTGAGCTTTACTGTCGCCAACTCAAGCGCTAAATCATCCGTTTCATTGAGAGAGTAGCCCAAGGATTGGAGGCCAATCTCACTACCTCACGCGCCATCATAAAATCAGAATGTCATTCGCAATTCTGGTCGCCAGAGATCATTCCATGACTGGAAGTCTTCTTCGCTGTATTTGCTGGTGTCATATACAATCCCAAGGGTGCCCCAGAAGTAAGGAACAGAATACTTGTTCTCCGGGTCGAAGTCTAGGTTCAAGAAACGTTGATCCAGATGCTGTAAGTTGCTGAGTTTGCTATGATCCCAAAGGCAAGACCATGCCTTCCTTCATCATTTCTTGAATCATGTACTCACTGGGAACCGTGATATCATAAGGTGTGCCACCTTGACGGATTTTAGCCATCATGGCCTCATTGGAATCGAAGGTCTCGTAGATGACCTTGTAGCCTGTCTCAGCTTCAAATTCCTTGAGCAATTCTGGGTCGATATAATCGCCCCAGTTATAGAAGTTAATAACTTTGTCACCAGTATAGCCTTCTGCATGTTCCAACTGATATCGAACACCGAAGAGGACAGCACTAATAGCCAGGATCGCTAGAATCCCTTGAACAATCTTACGCACGGCGACGGCCTCCCTTCTGTGCCTTAGCCATACGATTGAGTCGGCGTTGCTCCCCAGTTTGGATGAAGTAATAACCGATTACCAAAATCAAACTCATGATAAACATCAAAGTAGAGATAGCGTTGATTTCAAGGCTAATACCGCGACGCGCACGCGAGTAGATTTCCACTGATAAGGTTGAGGAAACCATTACTCAGCTAAGAAGAAGGTGACTGCAAAGTCATCCAGAGAATAGGTAAAGGCCATGAAGAAACCGGCCATAATCCTGAGGCAATGCTAGGTAAACTACTGAGTCAAGACTTGGAAGTAGTTAGCCCCTAAGTCCTGGGCAGCCGTCACCATGGTATCATTCATTTCATAGAGACGTGGTAGTACCATAAGGACCACAATTGGGACGTTAAAAGCAATGTGGGCCAAGAGAACACTGAAGAAACCTAATTGAATGGCCAAGAGACTGAAGAGAATGAGGAAACTTGCCCCAATCATAACGTCAGGCGTTACCATCAAAAATATTGTTAAGGTTCAGTACTAACTGGCGTTTAGATTTCTGTCCTCAAATAATAAATCATGATTGCCCCTAAAGTCCCAATGGCTGTTGCCAACAAGGCTGATCAAGAGGGCTAAAATGAAGGTGTTGAGGATGAAAACTGCATGATCGGTATCGCCAAAGACCTTGGTATAGTGGTCTAAAGTAAAGCCAGTAAAACTATTCATATCCCCTCCTGCATTAAAGGAGTAGAAAATCAAATAGAAAATTGGCAAGTAGAGAACGGCGAACATAAACCAGAGATAAAGGTTAGAAAACTTAAAAATCTTATTCATGAGTCATGGCCCCCTTATCTTTACGGTCAGCGGTTAAGTACATGACTAGCACCATGAGCACCATGAGACGACCCAATGAGAACCCATGCCTCGGTTCTGAGTGACCATGAAGCGTTGTTCAACGGCTGTCCCCAAGGTAATGACCCCGGTTCCCACCGATGAGACGAGTCACCATGAAGAGGGACAAGGACGGAATAAAGACCGCCTGAATCCCTGAACGCACGCCGGGCATAGACAGTGGAAAGACAACGCGACGAAGGGTCGCCCATTTTGAGGCCCCTAAGTCTGAAGAAGCTTCCATCAAGGAATGTGGAATCTCCGTAATAGAGTTATAAATTGGCATAATCATAAATGGCAATTCAATATAACCAGCTACCGAGAGAAAGGCAGCATCGGTAAAGAGCAACTGCTTAGGTCCAATCCCCATAAAGGTCGAGAATTGATTGACTGAACCAGTCTGACCTCAAGAGGCCGATGAAGGCATAAGCTCTGGAGTAAGAGGTTAATCCAGGTTGGCAGCAAGACCAAGAGCATCCAGAGCTGACGGTGCTTGGTTTTGCTAAGCAGATAGGCCATAGGATAGCTAAGGGCGAGGTGTAATGATGGTCAAAAGTCCAGCATAGATAAAGGAGTTCATGGTCATCTTGATATAGTTAATAGAAGAAAAATACTCAGCATAGTTGGCCAAGGTAAAGTTCCATGAATATCAAAGAAGGAAGAACCTAAAACTAAGACTAAGGGTAAAAATAACGAAGAGACCTAGCCAGAGATAATAAGGAATAGCATAGAGATGGTTATACTTGCGGTTCATAGGCCCTCCTAATCTTCGTACTGTTCTGTAGGCGGGCATCGAAGTCTTCTTCCGACTCATTGAAGCGCATTACGTGGATGGCATCCGGTTCAAAGAAAAGACCTACTTTGGACCCAGCTGTCACCTTCTTAGTGGTATGAATCATCCACTCGTTACCATCTTCGTCATAGGCGATGACTTTGCTGAAGACGCCGCGGAAAAGCATGGCATCGACGGTCGCAATCAGCTTGCCTTTTTCAGGCGTGGTGACATCAATATCTCTCTGGTCGGATAACAATCTCAACCATTTCACCTGCTGGAATACCAGCATCCTCACAGTCAAAGACCTACCAACAAATTCCTACACGGTAATCTTCAATCATGCGGGCATCCATAATGTTAGATTCACCGGATAAAAGTCGGCAACATAGTAGTTAATTGGTTCATCGTAAATGTCTACTGGGGGTCCTGATTGGATAATTTCCCCGTTATTCATGACAAAAATCCAGTCAGACATGGCAAGCGCTTCTTCCTGGTCATGAGTGACGAAGACGAAGGTAATGCCAAGACGACGTTGCAGTTCACGTACTTCGTACTGCATATCTGTCCGTAGCTTCAAGTCCAAGGCTGATAAAGGCTCATCTAGCAAGAGCACTTCTGGCTCATTTACTAAGGCACGGGCGATGGCCACACGTTGGCGCTGACCCCCTGGACATTTCGAGATTGCACGATTCTCATAACCTGAGAGTCGGACCATCTTGAGGGCTTCCGTTACCTTTTTCCTTGATGGTTGCCTTATCCACCTTTTTAACAGATAGGCCAAAGGCAAATATTGTCGTAAACATATCTCATATGAGGAAGAGGGCATAGTCTTGAAAGACTGTAATGACCTTCCGTTGATTGGCAGGCACGTCTGCAACCGGCCTCGCCATCCAAATAAACCTGACCACTAGTGGTCGAAGAAAAGCCTGCGATAATTCGTAAGATAGTTGTCTTACCGCAGCCAGAGGGACCTAATGCTGGCATAGAACTTGCCTTTTCAAGCTCCATATCAATCGACTTTAAGACTTGCTGGTCATCATAAGACTTAGTGACGCCTTTTGAGAACCACGCTGTGTTGCGTTTTATTCATTACATTGCTCCTGTTGCCCCCATAGGGTTATTTTTCGACAATTATTGACTCCTTTTGGGTAGTTTTTGCCATGAGGGGACCCCTCACTGAGTTTTGATTATAGCAGTTATGGTAGGAATTACAATGTAAAAACTGGCTAAACCCAGCCTGAAAAGACCTCGCCTAGCAAAAGGCGAGTGCAATCGGGGGTATAGGGACTCGAGACCCCAGACCCACTGATTAAGAGTCATTTGCTCTACCAACTGAGCTATACCCCCATAAAGCTTAAATAGCTTACTTCATTATCTTACACCTGTTTTCAGCAAATTTCAAGTCCTAAAGTCAAGAAAATACGAAAAAATTCTCTAGCTTTTTCCTAGCCTCATACGTAGTCGTCTAGAGTAAAAATAGCGCCTGCCCAAATGGACAAGGCTACTTGAAATTATTTTTGAGATTCTTAGAATTTGTCATGATGGCATCAACCAGGCCATATTTAACCGCCTCTTCAGCTGACATGTAGTTGTCGCGATCTGTATCGCGGGCAATAACCTTAAGGGTCTGACCAGTACGTTCGGCCAAAATCTTATTAAGTGTATCGCGAGTCTTCAAGATATGCTTTGCGGCAATTTCAATCTCGGTCGCTTGTCCTTGGGCGCCACCTCAAGGTTGGAGAATCATCACTTCTGCGTTAGGTAAGGCATAGCGTTTACCCTTTTCCCCTGCCGCTAGAAGGAAAGCCCCCATAGAAGCCGCCATCCCGATTACGATAGTTTGTACATCGGCATTGATGAAGTTCATAGTATCGAAGATAGCTAAACCGGCAGAGACACTCCCACCTGGTGAATTAATATAGAGATAAATATCCTTGTCAGGATCTTGGGCATCCAAGAACAAGAGTTGGGCAATTACACTGTTAGCCACCGCATCATCAATAGGACCGGATAACATGACAATACGGTCTTTTAAGAGTCGTGAATAAATATCATAGGCGCGTTCGCCACGTGACGATTGTTCAATGACTGTAGGAATTAAGTTCATTCCCCTTCCTCCTTCGGATTCGGCTCTGAGCCGATTACTACTGTCTCAGTATACCCTTTTGGTCAATAAAGGTCAAGCAGGATGCTCTTACATTAGCTCTGCTTTGAAAGCGCCGAGATCAAAAGAAAAAGCCACCCAATTGATGACTTCTCATCATGACTATAATTAAGCTTCCTTGGCTACGACTTGTTTGCCGTCGTAGTAACCACAGTTTGAGCATACACGGTGACTTAAACGCAATTCACCACACTCAGGACAAGGGTTCATTCTGGAACAACTAATTTGAAAATGGGTACTGACGTCTGTTTTTACGTGCTTTTTGAAGTTCTTTCTCTTTGGTACTGCCATGGTTTACACTCCTGAAAAATTTGTGGAATGAATAAGATTACTCATCCGCATTGGCTTCGTTTAATGAGCTTTTTAGATTAGCAAAGCGTGGGTCCCCTGCTTCCGATGACTGACGTTCTAGACTAGCTAGATAATCCGTCTCCGTCAACACAGCCCAATCCTTGCCACTTGGTAATGCAGCCGTCTCTTCCTCTTCACCAACGACACGCATTGGGAGATTCAATAGTAAGGCATCGATGACTGCTAACTCGAGGTCGATATAATCGTGTTCGAGCACAATTGTCGTCTCCTCGTACTCATCGGCATTCGCATCATATTCCGGCATCACATAGCGCTCGTCAATCGGAACTTGTAAGTGAACCGGTACAGGTTCTAAGCTGCGAGTTGATGGCAATGTCATCACTGTACTTTGCAGTACAATGCAAGAATATTTCCTGTCCATGAGCAACGAAATAACCTGTTACTTGAACGGGAGTTAAATGGAGAATTGACGGTTCCATCGCTTGCACTCTTGGCTGCCACATCCAATTCGACATCGAAGTGGAGTAACTCTTCCTTGTGGTCGTGAATTTTACGTAAGGTCCATTTCATCTAATATCACCTCTAAAACGACTCTTGTATTATACTTAAATTTTGGGGTCCTGTCAGTCGTTTCTGGCCCTTTTTCAGTCTAGCTCTAATATCGAAGAAAGCTGAGGACTTGTTTAGAGTTGGACTTGCGACTGAATTTGTCCCCAGGCGTAACTGGTAGATGGCGTCTGCGTTGCTAAATTCCAGCCATAATCTCCCTCATAATCAGGTTTATAGTGGCTAAAGACGCTTACATCCTCTCGCTTTCGCCAAGCACTTAGCCAGGGTCGCCCCGCTTGAGAGGCATCTAACAATCTAAGGCTTGGGGTGTTGATCCCTGGTTGAAGGCTGTCACTGCCGTCTGAGGAATTTGCAAAGAGAATGGCCATGGCCACTCGCTGAATGGCCGCTTGAGTCCAGCGTTTGGAAATCATAGCTTGACGCCAGTCCTCCCATTTTTCCTTAGTCTCTGCTTGCGACTTAAGCCGATTGGCTAAGCCTTCTTTGACGCCGGCTATTTGCTCTAGAGAAGCTAGAGGTTGGGTCAGTAACTGATAGCGCAGATAGGCCAGAGGTGACCAAGGCGCATCTGGTTCAGAACTCAGTTGGCCCTGGAGACCAGATGCTAAATCTGCCGTCACTTCCTGGCCATGGCGAAGGCTTGACGAATGCAGAACCACTCAGAACAGGCTGACCATCCTCAGTTTCCTGTAGGCGTGGCAGGCTCAAGACCTGACAATCAGGCGCTAGTCGAGCGAGCGTCTTAAGATACTGAAGCCCCAGCTGGTGATTGGCTTGCCAAGGCCCTAGCTCCGACCAATCAGCCAGAGACTGAATAGCGACTTGATAGGCTGCGGGGTAGGCTAAGCCTGTCTTGGAGGGCATCTTGAATGCCGCTCGTCAATATCGAGCTGATGCTGCTTTTCCCAAGCCAGGAAGTCCTTAAGCTGGGCAATTTGGGCGCTTTGTTCCAAAGACAATCCGTCCGCACCCAACTTGGCTAGATAGTCATCCCATGTCGGCGAAAGTAATCCGCTGTATCTGCAAGCTAGCTAGAGTCGGCAACTCAATCACTAAATCCGCCCCTCGCGTCTACCGCAGCCTGAGCCCGATGCCATTTATCTATGATAGCAAATTTCGCCACGTTGGACCACATTACCGCTCATCAAAACCAGAATCTGGTCCTGAAAGTGCGCTTGACCCAGGCTAGTGGTGCGGCATGTCCCCGATGTAGGGATTATACTCCGCCAAAAATTCCTATCAGTAGCCATGGTCTAGCCTCCTTTCCTGACTCTTTACTTGCTAGCGCGGAAGAACCAACGGTCAGCCGTCTGCCCTTCCTGATAATGAGGCCTGGCCGAAGTCCACTAGTACTTCCACCTGGCTAAAAACCGGCTTCTTTCAGCGCTGACTGGTAGCCAAGCTAGGGGATAGGTTCTTTCTTCTAAGTTGACGTCTGTCCTTTGATAATGGCTCCTGACTTGTTCAAACACCGTCAGATAGTGTTGGACACTTAATTGATCCAAGTCCGACTCACTGTCCCACAACAAGGCATAGCGGTCGTCACTATCAAAGTATGAAAACCGTCAAAATGTTCAACTTGTTGTGGCGTCCAAACGTCAAACAAAAGTTGTCCTCAGGAGCCAATCGCTCATAGCTCTTTTGCGCTCTAGCCACCTGGTCAGGGCCTTCAAAACAAAGCGAGTCAGCATAGCAGGTGATAAGATCATAATCTTGGTCTAAGGCGCTCAAATCCAAAAGGTCTGCTACCAAATAGGCAGAATTGTCGCTGTTACCCGTCTTCTTGGCCACCTTAATCATGGCTGGGTCGTAGTCAAAACCTAAGATTTGGCCACAGAAAGGCGCCAAAAAGCTGGAGTAAACCAGCCCGTCCCACGAGGCAGCATCTAAACCTTGCGCGGCGCTCGATCCCGGCTGGTCAAGGTAAAGTCTAAACTCAGCGTTCATAGATTTCTAAATCATTAGTGGTCGTAGACATGGGCTGTTTGACTGAAGTTACCGGCGCTCATTGAGCACCAAACTCCCGAGCGCTGATATCCACTAAGGGCGCGTCCGCCATAGCTTTTTCTAAATTGTAGTGGTCGCGTTCAGTGTAATGGAAAGATATGGATAATGACTCCACCTAAGTCAATCAGAACCCACTTACCACCGTCTTTTCACCTTCGGGACGTTCTAACTTAGCTCCTCGTGTGGGCTGCCTCTACGATAGAGTCCACAATGGCATCCAATGTTTATCGTTACGGGCATGTGTGATTACAGTAGTCAGCGATAGGGGTGCATTGCGTACATCTAAAGGCCACGATATCTTTGGGCTAGACGATCATCGGCTGCTCGAACGAGCTAATTCTAAAATTTTGCTAAAGCTGTTTTTGTCATAGGTTCCTCCTAAATCCCTCTTAGCACCAGCGGTTGTAGATTTCTATGCCCATCAAAGAGAGGTTTTTCCCTTTTTCAAATTAAATATGTTAATGTACGTTTCATTTTGTACCAGCAGGCCCGCGTCCAAAATCATTTGCAACGAGCTCCGGGCTAGTTCCACTCCTGAAAATCGCGACCTGGTTCCATGTAGTCAGCTAGATATAAAATCTGCCGATTAAATCAATTGATACCAGCACTGTGTGTCCAGCTCACCGCTTTCGTGAATGCGACGGTCCACGCCATAGCGGTCCAAAAGAATTTGAGCTGCGGCTGGCCATGCAGCATGTTACTTCCTCTTGGCTTAAGTCCACTTGAGGTCAGAAGGTCTGGCCAAAACAGCGCCTGCTCACATCCAGGTCTTTGGCATAGTCATGAGCTAAGGCTGCAATGCTGACCGCTTCGACATCTGCTCCATAGCGTTCAGCCAATTCAATGGCCGTCTGCTCCACTCTCAGGACATGTTGATAGCGTTTTGGGTTTGATACGTTGAGCCAAATCTTCCGAGAAGGCCTGTCGATTGGTATTCAATAAGTCATGCCAAGCCCTCCTATACGCGGCCAAAGGCGGTTTTGTAGAGCCCTTGCGCTTCAATATAGTCAGCCACTGCCTCAGGCACCTGATAGCGAATGCTTTGGTCCAGAAGACTCGCAAACGAATATCAGTTGAACTGACGAGGCAAAGTTGGGGCTTCTACCCAATCAACTGGCCACTCAGTCTCGGGCATAGGCGTCCCGACTGCCTTCTGCGCCACAAAATGGACCAGCTCTGCCAGCTGTTCAATCTGATGCCATTTATGTAACTTCTGGGCTCGATCTGTCCCCATCAGGTATAGAACTGAGCGTCAGGAAGAAGGCGACGGAAATAACGCATGCTATCGACTGTAAATAACTTATCCCCGTGCAAAAGTTCATAAGGTTGAATCTTGAAGAAGGGATTATCCTGAATGGCCAGTTGCACCATCTTGAGCCGATGAATGACGGGCACATCCGTCCCCTCTTGCTCGTAGTGACGCTTGGCTACCGGCATGAACCAGACCTCGTCTAGTTCCAATTCCTTCCCCACCTGCTCAGCTAGTAGTAAATGGCCCAAATGCGGTGGGTTGAATGCCCCACCTAGGATGCTGCATGTTTTGGCCCCTGAATCTGCACTCTTGAGCCAGACTGGTTAGGGTCTTGCCTAGGGTTTGCGTTTGTGTCATCATGCGATCACCTCTTTGAATGATTGGCTTATGTCAGCCTAAATGTGGGCATGGTCTTACTTGATTTTTTTAAGATCTGTCGATAATTTCTGATACTTAGCAATATGAGAAGGTCGGTAGAGTACGCCTGTGTGTCCGATAACCTGAACCACCTGAGCATCCAGGGGCATAGCAATCTCTGCCGTTACTTCTGAATTTCTTCTTCACTATTTTGCGGGACCTTGAACTTAGTAGTTCCCGCTTGGTCAAAGCCTGATCCACCTGATCAAGGGAAAGATTGACTCTAGACCTTCCTTACCCATTTGAAAAATTGGTTTTCGTGATGGGCAATCTTTTTAAGATGGTTAACTTGTTTCTTGTTAAGTGACGTCACTAGCTTGTTCTCTTGTCTTTCTTAAATAATAGCAGTCGCGGACGGTCACTGCCACCCCTTTTGGGTACCCAAACTGTCACACGGACAGGTCGATTAACACTGAACCAACCTAAACCTGAGATGGCCACATCTTTGGTCCTGACTGAGTTAATTGCTAGCCACTCAGGTCAGGAAAATCCGCACTTCATCCTCGCTAGGTGGGCTAGTAAGCCACCTTTGTGTTGGAGCATAGAAGGCATCTGCCTTGTCCAACTTAATGCAGTGTAGGTAGCAGTCCTGGAGACATAATAGGTAAAGGAGGTGCGCTCCCTTTTTCAAAAATCAACTCGTCCAACACCCGCTAAGAAAATAGTCTGACCCGCATTAAGCTGGAAGGTCACTTGGAAAGCTTGAAAGGCTTGCTTGGCAGGAGCTATGCATGGCCTCTCGAGACAAATAATGAGCTAATTGGGTCCAGTGGATAATCCTGCATCAATAATGGCGTGGTCAGGCGTCAGAGGAGATATGAATCATATCCAAAAGTCGCACCTGGATGATTGGGTTGTAATAATCTGCCCTCTCCACCATAATGGGCTAGAAGCTGATTAATTAGCGTAGACTTACCCCACATTGGTAACATCCACGATATAAATATTACGGTCACGGATATTGGCTTCAATCAATTCCAGCAGTTCGGTTAGGTATGGCCCTCATGGGCACCACCAAGAATGACATCTCTGGAAAGGCCATTGTCAGCCAAAATGCCTTTGAGCCAATGCTTAACGCGATTCTGACGGGTCACCTTAGGGAGTAAGTCGAATTTATTCCGAAAACCACAAAAGGTTGGTTGCCCAATAAAACAGGCCAAGCCATGGATAAGACTGCCTTCGACATCGAAGATATCTAAGACATTGATAATCAAGAGGCATCATCATGGGCAATTTCGCTGAGCTTGTCCAGGAAAAACTTGCTGTCGGAAATTTGCAGGTCTTGTAATTCATTGTAGTGGCGCAACTAAAAGCAACGTTGGCAGTAAAACTGCCCTCTTTTCTAAGCCTTTGCGCTGGGCAGACGCCAGGCAACAACCAGCCTGCTCAGGATCCTGACTCTGAATGGTCGCCCCCGCAGCCGATACATTGGTAGTGTTCCTCAGTCAAGTTGATCCCCCAGTCTCCTTTACGTTTAATGCCGACTAACTAAGCGCAAGTCGTTCAATAGCCAGTTGGCCCAAGTGCCAGAAGTTGTCGTTGCGAGCGATTGGCTTGACCAAGATGCTAAGCCATTTTAGCTCGTTAGCCCCGATAATATCGGTCATGATTTGGTCGCCAATCATAGATAGTATTAGCCTGACTAGTTCTAAAAGCATCCAAAGCCAGCTGGAAATTCTTACGGCGAGGTTTTGAGAGCGCCAGCCTTGTAAGGAATGCCTAGTGGCTCAAAGCGACTTTAGCAACTCGCTCCACCCTATTGTTGGATAAGATATAAATCTTAACACCGGCTTGCGTCATGCGGTTAATCCAATCTGCCATTTCTTCTGTAGTTCATATTATTCCCAAGCAATGACGGTATTATCTAGGTCGATAATAGCCGCCTCTAGCCTCCGCATTTTAGCAGGTCTTGGGGCTGGAGTATCGTAGACCCGAGTTAATGGTCCAACTTGGCGTTATGTAGCGTTTCATTCTACATTGCTCCTTAAAGTCTATCTCCATTATAGCACAAGAAAACTCCGCTCGTCCTGATTTCGTCGGCTTTTAATCAAACCTTAAGCTTCTGCTTAAACGGTAGCAACAAATTAAAAGAGGCTAGGAGCCATGGCCCTAACCTCTTTGTCTCATTTATTAACCTAACATCTCGAAAAATTTCGATTGCTACTAGGTCGATGTCATCGTATTGGAAGACAGACCCAGATTGCTGGTCAGTCAGTTCAAAGGTGTCGCTTTCTTTTACATAAGCCACTCGGCATTTTTCCACGCCTTCAATCTCAAGTGCGTACTTCTACGTCACTTTCGGTATATGGGTCATAGCTTCTAAACGTTGGATAATCCCGACTAATACTGAACTTTTCATAGTTTCACTCCATTCTTAACTCTGTGCCCATTTGCACTACGATTTCTCGCCATGAGGCAAAGTCTGGACAACATTCCTCAAACTACAATGTTATCATATCTCACTTTCAAGCTCGACACTAAGTTTCTACCCAGATTGCCACCATAATTTGATGAGTGCTTGGAAAATGCCATCATCTTCATGACCCGCTGCACAGAGTTTATCATAGAGGTTGTAAGCCAGACTGGTAGCTGGTAAATCCAAGCCCATAGCTTCTGCTTCCAGCTAAGGCTGTCCTAAATCTTTCTTGAAATGCTTAGCAGAAGCCTCGCGAATAGTCTTGTCGCAAGATGCGCGGTGCATAGGTTGGCCATGGACCAGTTGGATGCACTGCCGGCCCCACACAGTCTCTAAGACGGAATCAAGGCTGCTACCGCCGCCCTAGCACAGACCAACATCTCAGTCAGCCCTGTCATGGTCCCATGCAATCATAATCTGATTGGCCATCTTAGTGTGTTGACCTGCCCTGGGCCACCTTGACGTTTAATTGTCTTACCCATCACTGCAAGTAAGGCAAAACACGCTCATAGCTTGCCTTGGCTCCGCCTACCATAATGGTCAAGCGCGCCTCTCTAGCTCCCAAATCGCCACCTGATACTGGCGCATCTGAAGGCTTCAACACCCAATTCTAGGGCTTTCTCAGCAATTTTAACCGCTAGTTGAGGGCAGAGGTCGTCATATCTACGAAACAACTGCCCGGATGGGCACCGGCAAAAGGCCCTCTGGACCAAAGATAGAGTTGCTCTCCAACATCTTGCGGATAACCTACAATCGTAAAAACTAGGTCACAGGCCTGGGCTCAGCTCTTTTGGGCGTATCCGCACCGGCACCCGCCTGCAACAAGGGTTCCGCTGCTAGTTTTGTCCGGGTATATAGGACTAGCTGATAACCTGCGCCCATCAAGTGTCGCGCCATCGCAGCTCCCCATCACACCTAGGCTAATAAAACCAACGTTTGCCATCTGCTTAACCTCCATCAGCTGCTTGTAGCGATACTTTAACGCCGGCCACTACTTTGTTTTAGGCCACTACTCCGCTTACGCCGTTTGTTTTGCTTAATCACTTCTTGATAGAAACCGCCACTTGCTGCTCAAAAATGCTCGAGTGACAGCGGGTAAAGTAATTGGCGGTCAATATTTGGCCGGAGTCGCCTCATCTTAGCCAAATAATCTAAGATGGCACGGTCGAACTTCGAAATCATCGAATAAGGCACCAAAAATTATCGTGGTCATAATGCCAGCCAAGTAATCATTACGCTTGGCACATAATCAGTAGACAGTTGGCAAAGCCTCCAAATAGGTCAAACCTCGTGACTCTGACATGCTGGCATTGATATAGAGATCCGCCATTTGGTAATAAGCAGAGACTTGGCTATGTTCTACCTCACCGACAAAGATGAGGCTTAATGCCCAAAATCCTTTGCCTGTTGCTCCAAGACCGGGCGCTCTGGCCCCTCACCTACAATGACTAATTTGGCTTGTGGTAACTTATCCAAGACTCTTGGATAGACCTCCAAGACTGCTGCGATATTTTTCCTTGGACAGACGAGAGAGGAGAAGTGATATCATCTTTGGCTCAGCTTCAGCTTCTGGCGCAAGCTATCATCAGCCTTCCGGATTGTAATCTGAATCTCAACCCCGTCGGAATGACGGATAGGCGCCTTCAATGCCATAAGACGTCAGGGTGTCTTGGTCATAAGGCTAGGGCAATCACCCCATTCCCCTGGTCACAGAAGACCTTGGATAAGACCTTAACGGTGCCAGGACGTATTAACTTGCCATTGAGAATATAGTGGGTATAGTTTTTCATACATGGTGTGGTAGGTATGGATAGTTGGAATCTTGAGACGGCTTTGCCCACATAACGGCCCGCTAAACCCAGGCTGAATTCCGTATGGGTATGGACCCAAAATCCAATTGATAATTACGGGCAATCTTAAGGCGCGCTCGAAACCCGAATAGGCCACCCGTCGATCCTCAAAACTTACGAAAGGCACGCTAGGCAGACGCACAACGCCCTGGTTCTGGCCTCGCATTGGGATCAGTTGTAGTGAAGATAATGATCATGTCCTTGGCGAACCAACTCATCCCTTAGGAGCTTAACTGAAGTCGATACCACTCACTTGCGGAAAATAGGTATCCGTAAAAAAAGCCAATATTCATTCGATGTTTCACCTACTTTGCTAATGTCTACTCTTATTATAAAGAAATTTTTGAACTAGAATTAAACCCTAATCCCTTGTTACTGGACTAGCAGTCTGGTTTTAGGCCCATCCGGTAAGATTTTTCAGATAGAAATCATGTGCTGTGGTCTTGAGCATAATAGAGGCTTGGCACTTGGTTTGAGCCACTTCCTGCCCTGCTTCAAAGTTTACCTGGTGATTGGGCGTCCTCATAAACGCGTCCATGCACGCCAGTCCCAGGTTCAGTGGCGATTTTAACCCGCGTCCTGACCCAAATCCCCTGTCGAAGCAAGATCACGGTCAAGGTTGACCTTTAACTCCCTCATGCAAGCTTGCCCAAAAATCACTTCATTTGATGTTTGCTGAGCCTTGGCTTGAGTCTGGCCAACGATAGATAGCCGAGGCCACTCCAGATAAGCGCCGCTTGCGCCTGATCGATCACCAGGGCGTAGTCGCTGACTCTGGAACTAGCGGCCCCTTGACTAGTCGACGATAGCCAGGGTCTGACCTTGGGCGAAATGGTTGCCACTGGCCTGCTTGATCTAGTAATCGATAGGAAAGGCTGACACCCGTTGACCATACTCGAATAGCTTCTTGAATTTGGACCAGATCGAAGCTAGCAACTTGAGGTAGGACTAACTCTAGCACATTATCATGGCAAACAGAAGCCTGCCAAAGACCCGATTGATCTAGCAATTGATTCTGCGACTGTCCACTGCTATCTAAGATTTGGCCACCAGCTAAGTAATTGGTCTCATAGAGTGCCCGCCGCGTAAGCTGAAATCTCGTAGAACCTCAATATCTCGCCTCTGCAAACTGACCTCGCCGATCAGGTGGAATATTAAGCAGCAGTGGGCTCCCTTTGCCAACCGAATGAAGGTAAACTATCCATCAGTTCAGCCACTGTCTTAGGCTGCTGACTATCATGATAGAACCAGCCTGGAGCGTATGGAAACATCCACCTCAGCCAAGGAGTAGAGATCACCTTCAGGATCCCCGTGATTGAGGTAATCATCGTCCCCTGACGTAGACGGTCAGCCTTGACCTTCTGCCAAAGCGGATCGCCTCCGTAGCCTCGTTCGTTCCCTACCCAGCGCAGAGCAGTCGGTTCTGTTGAGAAGATTGCGACAGGATAACCTTGCGATTCAATATAGTCGAACCAACGCTTGAAATCATATGTCACGGCTTGGGCCCCTTCGCCACGCGCTCCATCTAACCAGACTTCAACAAAACGCCCTGATAGCCGTAAGCTGGATTTTCAAACAACTCTTGCAATTGCTTAAAGTAATAGTCGTTGTAGGCCTCTTGGCGGTCAACATGATAGTCGGGATGGTGGGCATCCCAAGGCGATAGATAGAAGCCAAGGGGCAACCCATAACGGTTAGCTGCAGCTGACACCTCAGCCAAGACATCTCCCTGTCCTTGGCGCCAGGGACTCGCTTTAACACTGTGGTCTGTATAGGCTGAAGGATAGAGGACAAAGCCATCGTGATGCTTGAGCACCAGAATAAGACGTTTGAAGCCTGTTTCCTTAAGCACGCGAACCCATTGATCAGCATCAAAGTCACTAGGATTAAAGTCTTCTGGTGACTCTGTCCGGTCCCCACTCCCGGTCATTGAAAGTATTGGGACCGAAGTGAATAAAGGCCGCTAATTCATCTTGATGATAGGCCAATTGGCGGGACTTGGGACTGGCCCATGTGATAATTGAGCTGATGTGTTGCTGACATAAATATCTCCTTTTGGCCGGGATACACCCAGCATTTGCAAACTCTTTCTTTCTTATTTTAACCGCATTTCTCTTCCATGACAAGATAGAGCCAAGCAATCTAAATCAGATAGGTAAAAATAGATTCTCACCCCATAAAAAAGAGGACTGAGATTATTCCCCAGTCACTCTGTCTTACAATAATTCTAAACCTGGTTTTTCATACCATGTATGTTGTTGGTTGATATGGTCATAGAACATAATCCCTTTGAGGTGATCTAGTTCGTGTTGGACCACAATGGCTTCATAGTCACGTAGGCGCAACTCATGTTCCTTGCCCTCATATCTTGGTAGCGCAGGCGATACGACGAGGCTCGTGGTACCAGGCCTGGCACTTCACGATTAACAGATAGGCAGCCTTCCCCATCACGCAGGGCCACTTCCTGAACAGAATGGCTAATAATCTTAGGTTGAAGAGAATCTCGCTCAAAAGCGGTTCCGCCTCATTTCCTTCTTCATCATAGCTCATAATGTGAACTGCAAAAATTTGTTTAGGTAGGTTAATTTGCGGAGCAGCTAAGCCAACACCAGCGCGCAGGCCGTATTTCTCGGCAATCTCAGGATTTTTGGCTATAACCGTAGTCAGTGCATAGCCAAGGCAGTTGCCTTGAGCTCATCGGTTAGAGGAAATTCTACGGCTTCCGCAGCTTGGCGGAGGGTAGGATGTCCTTCTTCAACAATATCTTGCATTGTAATCAATGCGTCTCCTCCTCTCGGTCTTGCTGGCGACGACGATAACCCCTGCAGGTGATGGTCTGAGTATTCTCATCATAGTCGAATTTAGTCACTAGGAGCTCTTGACGCATGCCAGCCACCTTATAAGCTTCATGGGCAGGAATGCGTTGGTCAACCCAGTCAGCATCTGCCATTAAGAGCTTCCAGATTTCCTGTTTCAAGCGGTCAATATGGCTGTTCATAGGCAGGATGGCGATACTCGGAAAGGCCGTTGCTTGGACTGACTGGTCTGGAGCCAAACAATCAATCTTATTATAGACTGTTAGGACAGCAAGTGCCCATATCCCAACTTCCTTATGATTCGCAGAACGGTCTGCTCATGTAGCGTCTGAGCGGATCCGAGGCATCGACGACATGTAGTAACAAGTCCATGCCCCCGATTTCTTCCAAAGTTGACTTAAAAGCATGAATGAGTTCTGTCGGCAACTCTTTTCAATGAAGCCAACGTATCCGTCAGGTGAAGCGATCCTCAATCCCTTAAGGGGCACATCGCCGAGTTAATGGGTCTCAAGGTTACAAAAAGTTGGTCTTGGACATGGGTCTCTGACTGGGTCAATTGGGTTAGCAAGGTAGACTTGCCGGCGTTGGTATAACCCACCAAACCAACTTGCCAGTGACCACCCTGAGCACGACGCGAACGAGTGCGCTCACGATGAGCGGCAATATCAGCTAACTCCTCCTTAACATGGTGAATAACACTGCGAATATGACGGCGATCACTTTCCAACTTGGTTTCACCAGGACCGCGGGTCCCAATCCCACCGCCTTGGCGAGACGATCGTTTACCTTGGCCGAGAGCCGTGGCAGGAGATAGTTATACTGGGCCAGAGCCACCTGGAGTTTCCCTTCGCGACTTCGTGCCCGCATGGCAAAGATATCTAAAATCAGCTGAACTCGATCGATAACTTGAACCTTGAGGCTAGCCTCCAGTTGGCGGTTCATACTAGGTGTCAGGGCATTAAGACTAATGACTAGATCAATCTCACGGGCTTCTACTAGGGCGGCAATCTCTTCTAGTTTCCCGCTCCCGACAGCCGATCCGGCCGTCTAACCCTAGGCAACTTCTGGGTGACTACTTCAATGACCTGGCCACCCGCTGTCTCCGTTAACGAGGTCATTTCATCTAAGATTACTTGAAATTGCTCCGGGCTATATTGATCTGTCTGAACGGCCATGACTAGGACACGTTCAGGGCCAACTTGTAAGTCGATCATAGGGTCCCTCCTTTCTCTGCTTGCTTATCTAATAAATCTTGAACTAGAGCTGGTGCCTGAGCCAAAGCCGTCTCATAATCACTAGCATCCAGCCAGTGAGTGCCCTGGATACGATTGCGGAACCAGGTTAGTTGACGCTTGGCATATCGCCTAGAATTTTGCTGAATAGCGGCAATAACTGCCTCACAATCGGTTATGCCCCCTGCGAGATATGGCCACCATCTTCAGTAGCATACCTTGTACGCTTGCCTAAACAACTTGCCCTGCGCTACTTGATAGAGATGACGAACTTCTGCTTCCAGCCCCTGCGCCACCATGGCTTGAACTCGAGCGTTAATTCGCTCATAGAGTTGGTCACGGGGACGGTCTAAGGCTAGAATACAGGTCTCATAACGTGCTTGAGCAGCCTCATGCTGACTCTGGTCGGAAAATTTTTGTCCCGTCACCTGCATAACTTCTAAGGCTCGCAAGAGGCGACGATGATTTTTGAATTGGAATCTGAGACGACGGCAACTGGGTCTTGTGCTAACAATTCGGCATAGAGGGCTTTACCCTTCTGTCCTAAGTTGCTCGAGAGCTTGGCGGATGAGTGGATTGTGGCTGGCCTTGCCACCGAACTCTGAAATCATAAAGTGAAATCTTCTAGATACAGGCCTGAGCCACCAACCAAAAATTGGCAGGACACCACGAGTGTGGCAATCACTAATCAAGTTCTGGGCTAAAGCTTGAAACTGGCTGGCATCATAATCCTGGTCAACATCTAGAAAGTCCAAGGCATGATGAGGCACATCCAGCATCTCTTCTGGCGTGACCTGACCCGTCCAATATCCAAACCGCGATAAAATTGTAGGCGATCGCCATTAATGATTTCGCCCCAAAAGCGCTTGGCTAGTCAATACTGAGTTGAGTTTTGCCCACAGCTGTGGGCCCTCCAATGACGATTAAGGACCTGCTAATCTAGTCATGGCTAGTCTCCCCTTGGTCTCGTATTACAAGCGCAGCAGCTGGCGTGTCGGTCATAATGGCTTCTAGGTGGCCATCCTGGGACAAGCTTGTATAATGCGCTCAATCAGCCGGATCATTAACTGTCCAGAGACGGATAGGCCACTGCTTGAAATTCGCTCATAAATCCTCATCTTGAAAAGTTGTCGATCCAAATGAATAGCCGTCGGCTCTAGACCCGGCAAATGCGACAGATAAGGCAAGGGTTTCTTCTACCAAGGCAGCAATCTTTGCCCCAGGAGCTAGCGTCTTAAGGCGTTGGAGCGTGTACCAATTAAAACCAGAATAAACAATGTCAAAATCTGGAGCTAGTTCCTCCACGGTGGCTAAAACAGCTGCTTCGATGCCAGGATAATCCTTTTGGTCAGTTTTTAAGTTCTAGATTCAGCGTCCCTTAAAATCTAAGTCTCGCAATAAATTCAATAATTCTGGCAGACTAGGGTACTCGGTCTGGAGTCACACGACCATCGGGAAAGCGCAGACGTGCGGCTTGAATCTGGGCCAGACTTAAATCGCTAACCTCACCTTGGCTATCTGTCGTCCCCGGTCTAATTGCTCATCATGGATTACAACGAGGACACCGTCTGCCGTCAAGTGCACGTCGATTCAATACCATCTGCACCCGCTGTCACGGCATCTTGAAGGCGGTTAAGCTGCTGTCTCGACAGCCTGAGACTTGATTGCCACGATGGGCATAAATCTTCAACATTGCTTATTCCTCCTCGCCTGCGTTTAGCACGATGGTCTGCAACTGACGACGTAAATCTTGGGCCATTTGCAGGGAAGCTGGCGTTAAGACCTTGCCAGACATCATGCTGGCGATGGCTTCTATCATGTCCTTCCTCATTCAATGCCTGCACGCGAGTGCGGCACACTCATTCTCAACAACTTTTTCAATGTAAAGATGTTGGTCGGCACTTGCAGCTACTTGAGCCAATGGGTAATACAGAGCAGCTGGTGATGCTGGGCAACACCTTACATTTCTCCGCTATAGCTTGAGCAACTCGGCCTCGATGCCCCTGTATCAATCTCGTCAAAGACTAAGGTCATATCCGTCATACCTTGGCTGAAGACCCGTTTGAGGGCCAGCATAAAGCGCGATAATTCCCCACCTGACAATCTTAACCAGGGCTTCATGGCTTCGCCAGGTTGGTGGTCGCATAAAAATTCTACCTGGCTTAAGCCTTCGGCACTAGCTGCTGTGCATCTGGGGAGCAGACTAGCCGGCTAGAGTCACTACCCAAGCTCGTAAAGTCCACTTGGAATCGCTGCATTGGCCATATACAAGTCGGCCAGTCCTGCTTCAATCGCTGCCACTAAGTCCTGAGCTTCGGCGTCGACCTTGATCTAGGGCCTGACCAGCCGCTCAGACAGTCATGATAAGCGGCGTCAAGTCTATAACGCGTCTCATACTGTCTCCTGGTGTGTGAGCTGGTAAATTTTTCGCTAATGGCATCATAATAGGCCAATAGCTGAGCTTCATCCATGCCATATTTACGGGTCAGTTGGCTAATTGACTGAGACGCGCTTCCAATTCATCAATGGCTGATCGTATCAACTTCCTGGTTGCTGACCGCTAGTTGGTGGGCCACTTCTTCTAGTTGATATTAGAGATCTTGCAGTTGAGCCACTAAGGCCGGATAGCTAGAGTCGTAGCTAGCTACTTCCTCTAAGGCTGTGGGCTTGGCTCAGTTTGACATCAAGACGCTGGTGTCTGCTTCCGATAACAAATGATTAACCGTGCTCGCTTGGCCAATCTTCTGACTATTTTGCAGACGTCGACTTTCTTGTTCTAGCTGGGCCATTTCCCCAGCGACTAAAGTTAGCAACTTCTAATTCTTGCAACTGAAATTCCAAGAAAGCTCAAGCGTTGGCGTTTGTCACTTCCTTCCTGCTGACTGGCCAGCCAGGCCTTACGTAGCTGGTCATAGCGTTCGAAGGCAGTTTGATAAGTTTGTTTGAGTTGGTTTAGCGTTCACCTGCAAATTGGTCTCAACTGACTGAGGGTGGAATTGCTTATTAAGTAAGGCCTGGTGCTCATTCTGGCCATGAATATCGACTAGAGTAATGCTAATTTGCTAAGCAAGACACGTTAGCCCAGTGACCATTGACCCGAACGGTATTCTTGCCTTGGCGATTAAAAGCCCACGACGCAGATCAGGTCTTCCTGGTCTCGGCTCCAAACCGAAAATCTGCCAATTAGTGCTGAATAGTGCGGAGCTGGCGACATAGAAAAGACCTTCACTACCAGTTTATCGGCACCTGACGGATTAAATCGTTGGTCCCACGACTGCCCATATAGCAAACTGGAGCATCAATAATCGATTTCCCAGCTCAGTCTCCCCTGCTAGAACGGTCATTCCCATCTCTAAATCCAGGGTCACATGGTCGATGATGGCAAAATTTTTCAATGTTGAGACTCCGTAACATAATCGGGCCTCCTTTTCTAGTCTAATCACTTCTATTCAAAGGTTGTATGTCGGCTTCCCACCACCGGCTAAATCCAGCTGTTGCCAAGAATCATTGGCTAGGTCTTGGTCGTGGTCAGATAGGCTAGAATTCGATGTTGCCTTCGTCACGGTAATAGGCGAGAAAGGTCAAATCACGTACACGATAACCCAAGCCACAGGCATAAGACAGGATTTCATATGGGCATCTGGGTGTACCGCTGGATCCTTCACGATTCCTTCTTACCTACGCGTTCTTTACCGGCCTCAAATTGCGACTTTGATTAGCATGAGGACGGTGCCTCCTGAGCTAAAAATGGGACTTTCAGAGGTGGCAAAATTAAACGTAGGGAGATAGAGGAGACGTCGACTGAGGCCACGCTTGGTTGCCCTTCTTGAAATTGGTCAGGCTGGGCATAACGGAAGTTTTCCCTGCCCATGACAATGACCCGAGGATCTTGGCGCAAGGAGTAGGCTAGCTGATTGTAACCTACATCCAAGGCATAAGACTTGGCTGCGCCGAATTGGAGAGCCGCGTCCGTGAAGCCCCCGGTCGAGGCCCCAATATCTAAGAGAATTTGGTCTGTCATATCAATATCGAAGGCCTTAATGGCTTTTTCCAACTTAAGGCCACCACGACTGACATAAGGTAGCGTCTTGCCTTTGATATGGAAAAACCTTAGAGGCATCCACTTTTTCACCGGGACTTGTCATAACGTTGGTTCTGGCTATCGTAGATTTGTCCGGCCATAATCAAGCGCGTGCTTGTTCGCGCGATTCGGTCAGGCCACTCTGAACTACCAGTTTATCAATGCGTTCCTTTTTCATAGCTGCTCCTTTTAATTAGCAGAGGGTAGGGTCAAATAATCCAATATGCCCCCCAGAATCTGATAAGGGCCGCTCTCTCTTAGCTAAATCCTCTAAGATTTGGCTAGCTGCACTAACCTCTACTGCCAAGGCATCCTTGGCTCCTTGGAGACCCAAAAGGCTTGGATAGGTAGATTTGGTTAGGGCTTGATCTGCCTGAGTGACCTTACCTGTCACTTCTTGACCAGCCTAATACATCCATTAGGTCATTGTGAATCTGATAGGCTAGGCCAAAATGACGTCCAAACTGACGCAGGGCTTGGCAAGTTCTAGCATCCGCCCCACCAATAATAGCACCAGCCTCTAAAGCAAAACGGAATAAGGCACCCGTCTTCTGATCATGAATCTGCTTCAAGCCCTGGTAGTCAACAAGTCTGTTCGCTTCAATATCCCCTACTTGACCTGCTACCATGCCCCAAGAGCCAGCCGCTTGACTAAGTTGGTCAATCAAGGCCAGCTTGGTACAATCATCCAAGAAGGTCGTCTGAAACCAGAACTTGAAGGCATCTGTTAAGAGGGCATCCCCAGCCAAAATAGCCAGTCCCTCGCCAAAGCGCTTTATGGTTGGTGGCTTGCCCTCGACGTGAGATCATCGTTGTCCATAGCCGCGTAAATCGTCATGAATCAGGGGAATAGTGTGAATATACTCTAAGGCGATGGCTGTCTTAAGGCCACATTTGACCAGGTCTTCTGATTGAATAGCCAAAACTGCCAGGAGCATGACTGAGCGTAGGCGCTTGCCTACATTTTTGAGGGAGTAGCGCATGGCTTCAATCGAGACGCGGAGGTGTTAAGTGATAACGCGTTTGCTGATCCAAGCTATGCTGCTGAAGAGCTGACGCAGGGTATCGAGTTCTACAAGTTCATTGACATCCCTCATCCAGGACAAAATCGCCCTCTTCTGCCATCATGTTGGCGATAGTTTCTTGGGCATCATGGAGGGTCTTTTTAGCAGTATTGGGCTAATTCCCACCCCCTGCTTAAAGGCATCCAGAGCTTGGGTTAGAGGCAATTCGCCTCGTTCAAGTTGTTGCACAATGTATCTAATTCAGCCAAAGCTGCTTTCGAAACTTTCAGGCTTTTTCTGTTGCCATGGTTTTTCCTTTCTGAGCGCTAATGGTTTGAACTTGAGCGGTGGCTTGGCCATCTTGTGAGTTAAATCAGTGACCTGACCAACCTGAAGTTGCTGGACCGATTTCACCGCTTCTTGCTTGTCTTCGATAATGGCATAACCCCGCGCCAGAATCTTGAGGGGGCTATAGCCTCTAGGAGCTGGCTATAACGAGCCATCTCCCTTGATAATGTTGACTGGTTCGAGCTTACGCCTGCGTTGCAACTGGTGACGAGGCGGGCTGGTCGCTCCCCTTCCAGATGCAAACGGCCACTTGGTCCCTGAGCTTTAAGACGGTGGATAGGAGAGCCAGGCTTTGCGCCTGCCCCTGCAACAAGACGTCTGTGCACGTATCAAACGCTCCTCAATGAGGTCCACTTGTTGCATATAGGCTTGGTAAAGCCGCTCCGGTTCCCGGAAAATATAGACATCTTGATAACGGCGGAGCTGGGTTTGCTTATGTTGAATCCGACTTAGCATGGCTTGAGCCAAACGGGTTCGACTTTCTTCCAACTTGAGATAGACCTGGCTTAATTCTTCAGCTGCCATTTCAGCTGCTGCGGTTGGTGTCGGAGCGCGTAGGTCCCCCACTAAGTCAGCAATGGTCGTGTCTGTCTCGTGGCCGATGGCCGTAATGACCGGTAAGGGACAGGCTAAGATTGCCTGGGCCACAATTTCCTCGTTGAAGGGCCAAAGGTCTTCAATGGCCCCGCCCCCACGTGCTAGAATCACGGTGTCAAAGGCAGCTTGCTTTGGCCTTAAGCTCGTTCAAAAGCGGCCACAATTTCACCACTGGCTTCCTTAACCTGAACTCGAGTTGGGAAAACCACCACTTGGGCAATGGGATAGCGTCGCTTGAGAGTGGTCACAATATCGCGAATGACGGCCCCACTCGGACTAGTAATGACTGCTATCCGCCGCTGAAAACGGCGCGGTTGCTTCTTGGGCAATCCAAGAGACCGGCTTGCTTAAGCTTGGCCTTGAGTTGCTCTGGGCCAAGTAGAGTGAACCCACGCCGTCCGGTTGAAGCGACTCAGTGTTAATTGGTAGGAACCACTGGGTTCATAGATCGAAACCCGCCCCACCGCTAAGACCTTCATGCCTTCTTCTAACTTGAAAGGTAGCCACTAAGAGGCCTGCTTGAACATGGTGACGTTGATTTTAACATTGTCTTCCCTTGAGACTGAAGTACTGATGGCTCGTCCGCAAGCGGAAGTTCGAGACCTCCCTACTACATAGACTCCTCTGCAGGTAAGGATCCACGTCGAACTTGCGCTTGAGATAACGCGGTCAGGGCCTTGACACTGAGATAGTCCTTTTGTGTATCGGTCACTGACTAGGCCTCCTCCTGGCTCAAGAAGGCCAAGGGATCTAAGTTTTGTTGTTGGCAGGCACAAGTAAAGGTCTGTTCCATCAACATAGCAACCGTCATTGGGCCTACGCCCCCAGGAACAGGGGTGATATAGCTAACCTTATGGGCTACCGCCTCAAAATCCACATCCCCTACTAGCTTACCAGACATAAGCCGGTTAATCCCAACGTCGACTACTACGGCTCCTTCCTTGAGATGGTCTGGGCCAATTAAATGCGCCTGGCCAGTCGCGACAATCAAGATATCCGCATAACGGGTATAGTGTCCTAGGTCCTGGGTCTTGGAATTGCAGACTGTCACAGTTGCCCCGCGGTTAATCAACATGATGGAAATAGGCAAGCCTACAATTTGGCTGCGGCCTACGACGACTACATTTTGACCTTGCAAAGGAATCTGGGCATTTTCTAAGAGCCGCACAATGCCTTTAGGCGTACATGGATAGAGGTCTGTATTGTCTTCAACGACCCGTCCCATGGTCAAGGGGTGGAAGCCATCCACATCTTTTTCTGGGTCAATTAAGTGCATAGCTGACAAAGGATCTAGATGCTCTGGCAAAGGCAGTTGCAATAAGAGCCCATGGGTTTGAGGATCTTGGTTGTGAACCTTAATGGTCCGCTCCAATTCTTCTTGGCTAATATCTGCTGGCAAAGTACCCATTCGAAGCGCATAGCCAATTTCCAAGGCACGTTTTTGTTTCTGGCCAACATAGACCTTGCTGGCAGGATCTTCCCCGACTGAGATAACGGTCAATTTGGGCTGGGTCCCGGTTTGGGAACGAAGGCCGCTGTCGCCTGGGACAGCCGAGCGAAAATTGATTGAGAGAGTGGTTTCCATCTAAAACGTTGCATGAATACCACACCTTTGGACCCTAGGGTCACAGACTTTTCCTCTTATTCTACCATAATTTAAGGGCGCTGTAATGCGATTTTGTCCGAAGGCCTAAAAAGCCAAAAAGTGACACTCAGCTACCTTACTCATTAGCCTACGGATTGGCCTTTTTAAGGCGTTTAAACAGTAAAAAGCCTACCCCAAGGGAGTAGGCAAGGTAATCATTATATAAGTAAAAGGCATGAAGAGTGGCCAAGCTCAAGAAGCTGAAGAAACCACCCACATCAGTAGCCGTAGTCAGGAAGACGGTTGATACTAAGCAGGATCCCGCAGAATTTCTTAACCGCCAAGGGATGAAGTAGCCAAAAATACCGGCAATGACCACTATCTCACAATCATGGCTAGAAATGATGACTACACCAAGGCAGACACTGTCGTACACTGAGCATAAGGGCAATAGCAGCCACGCGGTAATGAGACCATTGGCGAAAACCAGCCCCACTTCCTTAAGCATACGCGCCAATCACCCCAGTCTACTCCTCGCCCAAGGCAAGGGCACGGACCACAATGGTCACGAGTCTGGGTACCGCATTCTCTCATCCCAGCTACACTCGGCATAGCAGCCGCTAGGGCCACCTATTTGGCTGATGGTATCGGAGAAAGGGTTGATAACGGATGAGGCCAGAAAGGCTGTGAAGAGGTTGATAACCAACCAAGGCAGACGGCGTTTGACGGACCTCGAAAGTACTGGGCTGTCTAGCGTTTTCTTCCGAGTCCATCCCACCCATCAAGTACATATCTTCGGTGTACTCTTCATTGATGACGTCGGATGATGTCGTCGTTGGTGATAATCCCCAAAATCCGGTTCTTGTTATTAACGACCGGTACAACTGACAGGTTATACTGGTAACAATCAGGAACTTCTTCCGGTCAGTCGTCGGCGTCACCGAAAATGACGTTAGGGTTGAGAATTTCACCGAGTTTTGCTGGTCGGATTTGGTGAACATCGCGGATATCGACCGTCCCTTTGAGTAAGGTCTTAGCATCGACTACGAAGAGGGTCTCGATAACTTCCTTCTCTGGCGCAATCTACGAATGGTCTGAAGGCTTCATAAACCGTCAAGTTCTCATTCAAGTGCGATGAACTCAGTCGTCATGGAGACCACCGGCAGTATCCGGATCGTAGGCCAAGAGTTTCTCCAGGTCATCCGAATCACGATTCTTCATCATGTTCTAGGAATTGCTACGTTGCCAATGGATAGATTGCCCAAGATATCAACGATATCGTCCTGGGACATATGAGGAAGACATTGAGCATACGGGCAAAGGGCACGGCTTCTACAATCTTAACCTGAGTTCTTCAGAAATTAGGTCTTCAAAATCAAGGCCAGGGCTCTTGTCCGAAATAAAGCTGACAAACTTGAAAACTTCTTCATCTTCAAGCTCCTTCTAGGCCAAGGCAATATCAGCCGGGTGATGTTCGAATCATACGGTAAATGGCTTCAGAATGTTCGTTTAATAGGGCTGTTTGAATTTCTTCTACGAGCATAGGGGATTTCTCCTTGAGTCTTAGTTTATATTGTCACTCCCTTAAGTCGGGACTCACATCGACCAACCCCCTTTGCTTCGTCCACCCTCTATCATACCATAAGAAGCCCCTCGAGTCAGCCCAAAAGCCAAAGAAAAAACAGTTGGAATTGACTTCCAACTGTCTGTCGTGCATTAAAATTAGCTATTCTGATTTGGTTAGAACTTTTTCGCCTTCCAAACCTGAAACTCTCCCTCATGAAGTTCAATCACACAATCAAAATCAGCTATCTTCTCTTCGCTGATTTGATGAGTAATGTAAACTAACCATCTTGTCCTTCAAGGATAGAATCGTTTCTTCAATTGTTTGGCGATTTGCTTTCATCTAAGCCAGCTACCGGTTCATCAAAAATCAAAATATCACGACTCATGATAGAGTGCTCTTTATATCCAATCGTCTCTTTTCGCCACCAGATATTGACTGCTGATGAAGCATCTGCTCGCCTGATTCCAATTGGTTGAGTTCTCTCCATTTATTTAATCCCACTTTTTCTAAGAGTGGTGATAAATCCTCATTATATTGCTTAAATAAGGTCACATTATCAGCCAAGTTATTGTTGAAGATTACCGTGTCCTGCTGAACAAAAACCAAGTAAATTCTGAATTGGCCACTCCCCATTAGCTGTAGGAGTAAGGCCTCCCACACACCTTTGCTCCTGAACTCGGAGTGTACATACCGAGTATGGTCCTTAATAGGCTTGTTTTCCTGCGCCACTTTCGCCGACAATCAGGTATTTTTTCCCATCTCAAATTTGGTTGATATTATCCAGGATCAAAAGTTCCATTCTTTTCTAGACTCACATCTGATAGAATGAGCCTTTGGACCTTCTGAGTTGACTCTTGGCTTAAATCTTCTTTATTAGTGGCTTCAATGAAAGCCATAATCTTGTCGCAATTAAACCGAGCAGCAACTAGTCCAGTGTAATCTAGCACTCAAAACCCCTGAATAGGATAAGCGACATAGGCCACTAACTGCTTTACAGCAAAGAAGGTCGCAAACTCTAATTGACCAGCAATGACGAAAAATCCCCCAACAACCCAAGAAAAAGATGTTAACAAATTCTCGTAAACCATAGGAAATAGCATATACATTCTTTGACGGCGTGTATTTCTACTTTCTTGCATCTGCAATCTGCTGACCCTTCTGATTTAAGATGCTTAAATAGCCTACAAAGCCTTGGTATATTTTTCAAAGTTAAGAAGCCCTGTAAGTCTTCTTCAATCGCCCCAGATAGCCTTCTTGCGCTTTGGACACTTTTTTCTTGCTGCTTGAAGTTTTTCCCCATTAGTTTAGGTAGCACAATAGGAGCAAGGCTCATTAAAATCATGATTAAACTGAAGAAAGGACTTAGAATCAAGGAAGATGCTGACCTAATACAAAAGTCCAAATATCATTGTACATGCTAAGCAACTCTTTCAAATATTCTTCGTCAACAACATCCATATCATTGGTTAGTAAGTTCATATAGTACTCATCCGGTTCCTGATAGAAACCCCTTAACTGTTAAATGACTAATCCCTTTTTAGTACATCCTGTCTAATATCAAGTATGACAGCCTGTGTTAAACGTTCATTCACAATTTCAACAGCATAATCCATATATGAGTCGATTAAAACATAAACTGCAGAGATGACCCCTACATTCACCATTTGTTTCGCATCACCTGAAATAATGGCCGTTACAAGTAACTGTATAATATAAGCCATCGCCACCACGGATATGGCTCCTAGCGCCCCAACTATTAAGGCTAGTAGAGTCGCCACTTATTTTTATAGAGATATTTCTTCATGCTTCCTTCCTCTCTTTAATAAAAAGTTTATAGGTTAATTTGACAGATTTTTCGCCATCATGACCCCTATACTCCAAAAAACAACTACATGACAGAATAAGTCATACTTGTTTATAAAGTGATTCTTCCTTTAATTTTTCTATCTTGTCATTTTGAGTCACCCTAATTTTCTTTTATGGCTATTATTATATAACTAGCAGTTATTAAAAATCAATGGATCCTCTCATCTCATTTTATTGATGGATTTATCTTATTTCCCGGAAAAATATCAATTTGTGCTCTTTAAGCACGTAATTTGGTTGACTCACACCTATTTATCTATGTAATAGATAAATAGGGAAAGAAAATCAGAAACCGCTCGTAATCACGAGCGGTTTCTCCTTTATTTACCTTCAGCTCTCTTTACTTAAATAAGACAAAGTAAGCAGGAAATAGATCATGGAAGCTAACAAGAGGCAGACACCTATGACAGACGCCATCTCCATAGCTAAAAGTCCTGCCACAAGCAAGCCCATGATGATTACGTAGCCTAAGCTAATCACCATGACTTGACGAGCGGTTTGGCGACTAACTTGGCGACTGGTCACGTGCAGGACCAAGACTCCCAGATGGACTAAGGTTACAAGGACCAAGCCCCCAAAGACGACTAATACTATGACCCGCTAGTAGCCAGTTGTCAGGGCTCAGATAGAAGGCTGCTAAAATCAGAAACCAGTTGCTAATGGAAGCCGCGATGATTTCTTGACTTGAAGTTGCCACCTGGTCTGTTTGACGGAAGAGAAAGACGGCCAAGGCTAGGAGCGCGACAAATAAGGTCACACTCCCCACCAAAGGGGTTTTTCCAGTAGGACTGCTAGCCCTACTAGGGGCAACAAACCTACCCCAAACGCTTTTAATATCCGCTCTCGCCTCATGCCACATGGCCTCCTAATCTTTATTTATACATAGCTACAGTATACCTTCTCGCCTGCTAAATGAAAAGCCCAGGCCAAAATAAAGAGACTAGAAGCGTCTCTAGTCTCTCATAGGCTTAACGAATTTCTAAACCTGACACTGTTTCGAGTGCAGCTCTAATCCGATCCATAGCGGATTGAACATCCTCATCTGTTAAGGTCTTATCTGGGTTTTGGAAGATCAGTCGATAAGCTAGCGACTTCTTGCCTCGGAAGAGGTCAAGGTTAATGAATAAGTCGAAGAGCTCAACCGACACTAAGTTGTCCCCACCATTCGACTTCATAAGCTGAGCTAGGCCTGCTTGGTCTTGCTCTAAATCTACTAAGAGGGCTAGGGTCTCGTGAGGTAGAAGGATATTTAGGAATTGGACGTTGAACCAAGGCTGGACGTTGAGCTGCTAAAATAGCATCAAAGTCTAATTCAGCGAAGAAGCTGGCTTCATCCAAGTCGTAAGACTTAGCTAAGACTGGATGGATTTGCCCCATAACCCCAATCACTTGGTCACCTAGGAGGACTTGGAGTAGTCCGACCAGGATGAAGCTCCGGATAGCTAGACACAGCCTGGAAGTCTGACTTGCTTATCCAAGCGGATGGCTGCCAAGTAGGCTTCAACGGCACCTTTTAAGGTCGAAGAAATCATAGGCTTGAGCTGGCCCATACCAGGACTTACTTTCCTTAACCCCTGATAAGAGAATGGCTAGACGTTCTTGTTCGAGTGGTTGGACATTGCTGCCTTGACCATAGAAGACTTTACCTGTCTCATAAAAGGCCAAACTTGGATTCTGACGCGCAGCATTGTACCTAGCGATTTCTAAGAGAGCTGGGAAAGAGGCTCTGACGCAAGACAGAACGGTCTTCACTCATTGGGAAGTCCAAAGCGACTACTAGGTAGTCTTTCGACTCATCAAGTCGGCTTGCTTAGGTGAAGTCAGTACATAGCTGATGACTTGGTTGAGGCCCAGGCCTTCCAAGATACTCATGAGTCTGACGCACCAGTTTTTGTTTAGCATTGAGATGACCTGCGTACTTGGCACTACTCGGCAAAGTCGTTGGCAGGCTATCATAGCCATAAATTCGGGCTACCTCTTCTAAAATATCGGCTTCAATGCTGATATCCCAACGACGTTTAGGCACAGTCACGGTGAAGCTATCTTCCCCTAGAGCTAAATCAAAACCAAGACGACGGAAGATATGACTCAACTCTTCATGACTCAAGTCAATCCCAATCTTATCTTGAATTGCACGATAAGGGACCGTGACCTCTACTGGCTTAAGGTCTAAATGATTCTCTTCGACTAAGCCTGGCACCACTTGGCCACCACTATAGTAGGCCATCCAGTTAGCTGCCTCTTGGCCCGCTTCGCTGATAGTCGCATGGTTAATGCCTTTTTCAAAGCGCATGCTAGATTCGGAACGAAGGTTGAATTTTTAGAAGTTTGACGAATAGCAATCGGATTGAAGACGGCTGATTCTAAGAGGACACGGCGGGTCTTATCGGTCACTTCTGATCTAAGCCCCCATTACCCTCGGCTAGTGCAACCGCTCGGTCTTGGTCGGTAGATGACCAGGTCGCTTGCTGACAAGTGGCGCTCGCTACCGTCTAGGGTCACAAGTACCTCGCCCTCACGAGATGGGCGAACACCTAAGGCCTTGTGCTCTAAGGTATCATAGTCAAAGGCGTGAAGTGGTTGGCCATAGAGCATGAGGAAGTAGTTGGTGATGTCCACGATATTGTTATGTGGACGAACCCCTGCTTTCATAAGGCGCATTTGCAACCAAAGTGGGCTTTCCTTGATTTCCACTTGGTCAATCACTCGAGCTTGATAGCAAGCAGACAAATCGCTATCTGAAATTTTTACCGTCACATCAGACAAGAGAGCTGCATCAGCGGCTTGAGTCGCTTGACGATGAATATTATCGAAGTTAGGTACTTGGTCGATAATGGCTCCTACTTCATAGGCTGCCCCGCGCATAGAGAGCGCATCTGCCCGGTTAGGTGTAATCGAAAGTTCTAAGATTGGATCATCTAACTTGAGATAATCCACCACATCTGCACCAACTGGCGCATCTGCTGGCAAGAGGAAAAAGACCATCTGCATAGACTTTTGGTACCACGCTATCAGGGAAGCCAAGTTCCTGGAGGGCACACAACATCCCATGGGATTCAACCCCACGTAGTTTGCCCTTCTTAATTTTCAGGCCACCGGCTAAGCGTGCCCCAATAGTGGCCACAATAACTTTAGCGCCAGCCACCACATTGGGTGCCCCACAGACAATTTGGATGGGATCCTGATTGCCTACCGTCACTTGGCAGACATGGAGATGGTCACTATCAGCGTGGTCTTCAACCGACAAAACTTGCCCGACCACTAAACCAGACAGTTGAGTCCCATAGTTTTTCAACTGCTTCGATTTCAATCCCGGTCCGGGACATACGATCGGCTAGGGCTTCCCCTGTCAAACCCGTTAAGTCTAAATAATCATTGAGCCATTCGAATGATAAATACATTAGTTCTGACCTCCTTTGAACTGGCTTAAGAAGCGCAAGTCATTTTGATAGAAGTGACGAATATCGTCAATGTTATACTTCAACATGGCTACGCGGTCAGGGCCTAAACCGAAGGCAAAGCCGGAATAAACAGTTGAATCAATGCCGGCCATTTCCAAGACATTTGGATGGACCATACCAGCCCCTAAAATTTCAATCCAGCCAGTATGTTTGCAGACATTACAGTTATCCCCGCCACACTTGAAGCAGCTTACGTCTACTCAACTGGGATGGCTCGAGTGAATGGGAAGTAGGATGGACGAAGACGGATTTCACGTTCCGCCCCAAAAAGTGTGCGGGCAAAGGCCTGAAGCGTCCCCTTAAGGTCGGCCATGGTCACATGTTTGTCTACCACTAACCCTTCAATTTGGTGGAATTGGTGGGAGTGAGTCGCATCATCGCTATCGCGACGAAAGACCTTACCTGGCGAAATCATCTTCAATGGTCCTTGACTGAAATCGTGTTTTTCCATGGTTCGGGCTTGAACTGGCGAAGTGTGGGTCCGCAACAAGACTTCACTGTCAATGTAGAATGCATCCTGCATATCACGCGCTGGGTGGGTCTTAGGCAGGTTCATCATTTCGAAGCTGTAGTGGTCCAAACCTCCCTTCGGACCTTCCACGACTTGATAGCCCATACCGATAAAGAGGTCTTCAATCTCTTCCATGGTTTTGGGTAATGATGTGGCGGGCGCCCCAGCTGGTTTGCGACCTGGCAAGGTCACATCCACTGTCTCCAGAGCTAATTTAGCTTCCAGGGCCATTTCTTCCAGCTTGTGACGACGACTTTCCAACATTTTCTTGAAAGCTGACTTCACTGGTTCATTACCTGACCTAATTTAGGCCGGTCTTCTGCTGACAGGTCGCGCATGGCTTGCGCAACAGCCGCAAAACGACCTTTCTTACCCAGGTAATCTAGACGAACTTTCTCTAAATCCTTGATGGATTCAGTTGCTTCTAATTGCGGAATCGCTTGTTGACGTCAAGGCTTCTAAAGGCCTCAATATGCGTATTGATATCTGACATGGTGCATGACTCCTTTATCATTATTTCAGATGAAACAAGGGAATAAAAATAGCCCGCCCCATAAGGGACGAGCTACCGTGGTACTCACCCCTCGTTCTCGAAAGAGACTTGTCCTTCGAGCACTTAACGCCGTTAACCGCGGCGGGCGGTGACCTGTTCATTTCATTGATTAAAAACTTAACGGTCAAGTTAAGAAATTGAAGGCTAAGTTCGGCTGACCTGGCTACCCTTGCAGTCGGTGAAGTGCCTCCTGACCTGTGCGAACTTAACGGATTTCCTCATTGCTTTCTGCTTCATCTGTGATAGCTAATAGTATAGCTTAAAGCAAATGCATAGTCAACAGAGATTATGACTTGGGCACTATATAGGCTCTAGTATTCAATAACGTTCGTCATTTAGCTCCATCTCCTACTTCCTTATGGATACAAAGACCGAATAATGGTGTTCTTTTGTGGCTTAAATGCTAAAGACTATAGGAAGCGCTTAAGAGGAGGCGTATAATAAACTGGCAAGTTATGAAAGGAGTGTAGAAAATGTTAAAACAGAAAAATTAAGACGCGCTTACTGGCCCTATTATCCCTATGGTTGCTAACAAGCGCTGGCCATCCGATTGCCTGGGCACAAGACGTTTCTAGTTCAGACATCGAAAGCAGTCAAGTATCATCAGGGAGACGATGAATCAGCCAGTCAAGCTAACGATCAAGCAGAATCTAAGATAGACCTTGCTGCCTATCAAGCGGCTGATGCTAGTCAACGTTTTCGAATGGGTCCGCTCTGGTAAAGTCACAAGTGAAGAATTGGTAAATTTTGCTCTAACCACTATTAGGAAAAAGACCCCTGCCCTGCATGCAGTTATTAGCCTAAGAGCTGAAGAAGCTTTGGCTGAAGCCAGACAAATCAGAAGATCACAGCCAACCTTCTTAGGCGTTCCCTTATTGGTAAAAGGATTAGGTCACACCATTAGGGCATGCCCAACTCAATGGCTATGACCTTCTAGCCGACCAAAAAGCTGGCTCTCACAAGTCCCTCTCGTTAAGTCCTTGCAAGACTTAGGCTTTATCCTCATTGGTCAGACCAATTATCCTGAAATGGGACTAAAGAACATTACAGATTCTAAGCTCTATGGCCCTACTGGCAGCCCCTGGAATCCTGACTATCAGGCAGGAGGTTCCAGCGGTGGCTCTGGTGCAGCTACAGCCGCTGGCATGACCCCAACTGCAACCGGTAGTGATGCGGGTGGCTCCATTCGTATTCCGGCTTCCTGGAATGGCCTTATTGGTCTTAAGCCTAGTCGTGGCGTCATAGTAGGCAATGCCTCCATCGACAAAAATACAGTGGCCCATTTTATGATGACCAAAACCATGGAAGATACCAAGAGCTTGTTTGAAGCGATGAAGAAACCGGATGCTTCCTTGGCTCAAGCCTTGACCGAAGCAGAGTTAAAGCGACTAGCAATTGGCTATACTAGCTTATCTCCTCGTTGGAACGCAAGTCAGCGCGAGACTCAACTGGCAGTTGAGCTGAACCGTAGCCTTTTTGCGAGGTAAAGGTTTCCGTTTGGAAAGAAGTAAACTGGCCTTTTGATGGTGTCCAATTAATGAAGGATTACTATACAATCAATGCTAGCCAAATGGGTGTAGTAGGTTATCTAGCCAAGACCAAGCTCAAACGAGAGCTACGATATGATGATGTAGACCCACTAGGCTGGCTACTCTACCAGGCAAGCAAGACCATGACCAAGGAAGAAGTCAAATCAGGCCTGGGCTCGCATCCAGCAAGTCCGTCAAACCATGGCTGATTTCCACCAACGCTATCCTCTTTCTTAACACCGACAACGGCCTACACCGCTCCTCGAATTGATCAAGCTCTAGTGTCTGACCAGCACCTTGAACTGATTAAGAATTCGGAGAATTTGAGCCACGAGGCCAAAATGCAACTGATTTATGATCATTGGCTTCATCTCTAGCCTTACGCCTTACACACACTCGCCAATTTGACAGGTGAGCCTGCCCTGAGCCTCCCTGCTTTTAGTTACCAAATCTGGCCTTCCTTTAGGCATTCAGTTTAATGCCGCCAGGAAATGACCGTTACCTGCTCCAATTAGGCGATTTGATGGAAACCGAGAGCAATTTAACCGCCCAGAACTAGAATCACATAAGGATGGGCTCATCACTTCAATAGCAGATGCTCAATCTAATGAATTGTTAAGCTCCTTTGAATCCCAACAACTGCATGGTAGGGGCAGAAAGAGGCCAGCAGGTTTCTCCTAAGCTCCCCTGGAGACTGGTGATCTATCAAGTGTTAGCTCTCAGGTCCTCTCCATACTCTTCACCTTACTAGGGCTAATTGCGCTGTCCCAAACAAAAATAGATGGCTCCAATCCGAATTAGCTTCCATACCCTCAGAAATGTAGAAGAGGCCCCCATGACCTAACATTCTAAGTCATGGGGGCCTTTTGCTTTTACTATGTTGATTGTGGTTGTTTCCACCGCATGATTCCACATTCGATAAGTATTTTAAACAAAGTCATTACTTCTCCTCTGCCTCACTTCTAGCCTTACATTGCCCTTCAGATAGCTACGGCAAAGAATCCCAAAGGTCGTCATGTTATGCAAGATTGCCAAACTACTTGGTTTAAGCCAATTCAGTACAAGCCGATAAGACTCTGAATTAATGGCAATAGTATCCCGCACATTCCCCTGAATTTCTTGCTTGAGATTGACAGAGACTTGATGCAAGGTTAAGAGCAAGCTAAATTATTAGATGGCAGCATAATGTCACTAATCTGCTTAGAAACCTCCGCCCCTTCACCCTACAACCACGCCCACATCACTGGCAGATAGGCAGCCGAATCATTGAGGCCATCCCCTATCATCAGGACGCGGTGGCCTTGCGCTTGCATCCTTTGGACATAATCAAATTTAGTTACCGGCGTCATACTGGTATGAACTTCATCAAAAGGCAAGTCTGATACTAAGCGATTGGTTCTCGCCATGTATCGCCTGTTAAGAGGACTAAATGCTTTGCCCAAGCCTTTAGAGCGTGTAGAACACTTTGCGCCTCATGGCGAACTGGAATCGCCACGCAGAACATGGCAATCAGTTTCTGGCGATAACTCAGATAGAGTAAATTATAGTGTTTCTTTCTGACGAATCAGTGACTCTGATCGGCTTCAATCTCAATCCTGATTCTTCCATTAAACCTAAGCTCCCAATCACTACGACATTACCATCGATTTCAGAACGAATGCCCTTGGAAGCTATGTGGTTGAGCTCGGTATGCATTTCTTCATGAATGATGCCTTCTCGAGCCGCCTCTATCCACCAAGGCATGAGCGATTGGATGGTAAATATGCTCTTTCTAAACAGGCGCCAATCATGATGACATCTTCTGCACTATAGCCATGAAAAGGAATGACTTCTTCAATAACTGGACGAGAAGTGGTAATGGTCCCCGTCTTATCAAAGACTAAGGTATCAACTTCATCAAATTGGTCCAGAACTGTCGAATTCTTCACAACAACTTGCTGATGCATCAATTGCTTGATGGCGGAGAGGTACACCATAGGAGTCGATAATTTAAGCGCACAGGAGTAATCGACTAACAGGAAGGAAATCGCCTTGGTAAAGGATCCTGTTAGGATATAGGTCAACACTGCTCCCAAGAAATTATACTTGACGATGCGATCAGCAATGGAGGTGTACTTATACTGCAGTAGGTTCTTCCTGCTGTGCCGCTTCTTGCATGAGCTTAACTAGTTCTTGTATTCGGTGGTTAGCAGTTGGATTTTCTACACGAACGTGTAGTTCTCCACTGGTTAAGACCGTGTTAGAGTAGACTTCATCCCCACAGCCTTGATTACTGGGAAGGATTCACCAGTCAAGGAGCTCTCATTGACACTAGCTCGACCATTCAAGACAATCCCATCAAAGAGCAGTTCACTGCCTTCATAGAAGACAAGCACATCACCCAATTGGACTCTTGGCTATCGATTTGTAGCAAGTGGTCTCCCTTGAGTAACCATACTTGGCGGCCTTGACCAGTGATGCTGGCTTCAAGATCTTCTAGGGAGCGTTTTTGGGTCCAATAGTTGAGTGTCTCCCCAATTCTAGGATAAAACATGATGGCGCTAGCCGTATCGGTCTGTTTCATCGCGAGCGACACTAGAATGGCGGAACAGTCCAAAATTTCATGGTTAACTTACCCTGTCGCAGAACACGCCAAGCATCACGGAAGTAGCCTAGAGCTTTCCACAGGGTTCTAGCCAAACGTACAGGTACTGGCATGAACCACTTGAAGAGGTAGTGGCGCCCCACAGCTGAGGATACTAAGGCATAAGGGCTTGAAGCTGCGTGATGCTGGGGATGACGATAAAGTTCTTCTAATTTATCCTTCTGAATTAAGCACCATAATTGAGCTACAACGGCCTGACGACCAGGCATCACATGGATAGCTACCACATAGGATCTTCATAAAAAGTCCAGCCTTAGAATATCGGGGAAGTCCGAAGCTAAGCCTCAAGATAGTATTTTTACATCTTCAGTAAAGCGAAAAGTGGCGAAGTCGAACCCGGCCACTTGACTGATGCAACACTTGAAATTGCACGTTATTCACCCTCTAATGATGCGAGTTGATCTGCTGTTTTCTCTGCTTGATAGAGATCCTTAGCGTCAGCTACTATGTCGTCCGCATGTTGCTTGACGGCAGAAACCATGCTGTCGATACCGTCTTTAGCCTTGTAGGTTTTGGCTAAGACAGTCGCATAACCTTTTTAGCCTCTTTGCTTGTCAACAATTTGAGTCCAAGCGTCCCAAAAGCGACGCCACTTTAGAAAAACACTCGGTACTTTAGAAATGCCTTTTAAGACTTTTTAATGCATTTTAATGACATAAAAATAACCCCTATAATTTTTGCTATGGAATTATTATATCACACCTACTCTTAGGTCTGGTTACATTTTGATTACAAGAATAAGGGAGGCCTAAATTGCCTGCTAGCATCGTAAAAACAGACTGAATTTGATTCACTCTACCCATGAAGATTTCCCTGTTTTTTTGGAGGGCCCCCTCAAGATATGCAAAAGGCTGAACTTCACATTTCCAGCCTTCTTTCATAGTTTTATATGAGACTATAGTTGGTCACTCTCAACTTTACTAGCTGACTTGACACTAAGCCTATGCCTGTTCCAAGCCCCTCAGCATAAAAAGTGAAAGACATGACTTGTTGTTGGTTGACAAAGACTTCAATAGACGAAGTATCACGAACAATTTCCAGCTCAAGCTTTATAAGAGTCACTGCTCCATAGATCAAGCTGTCGGCTATCTTGGTAAGGCTCTTTCTTACCAATGATATGATGCCCTACCCTTCGCGGGATACAGACAAGTGATCTTGATCAGCTTGCACAAGTTAGTGTGAGACCTCGTGGCTGATTGGCTTACCACCATATTGCAGTTGGAAGACAGCACCTGGCAAGGCATCTAGCTTTAGCTTCAAGACTTGTTAGTGGCTTGACCCAATCGGATAGGTAGTGCTCTTGACCAGGTCCTAATTGTCCCTGCCAGCTCTTATCGCATCTTAATTGTGCTAGAACCGGTGAGGGAATTGACTGACAAAGTCGATTATCAATCACCCCTAGCTTTCTTGGCAGGGTCATGGCTCCGGCCCAACCATCCCCAAGTTCATGAGATGGAATATTACGTTGCCACATCTGCATCCAGGCAACCATAATTCGCTCATTTTCTGAGTTCAGGCAAGTTTGAGGTGCATAGAAGTCTAAGCCACCATCAATTTCATGCTGATTTTCTACTTGGAAGCGGCCAGAATCCCAGTCCATTTGGCCGATATAGGCCACAGGTAGAGTTCAGATTCCAATAGGCATTTCCTTCTGCTCGCGCTCAATTGGTGACATAATGAGTACCCATTTTCCGTCTAGCGGGAAAAAGATCTGACATTCTACATGACGCCTTGCCCGGCCTGACCTTCAAGCAAAACAGACTTAAACTCCCAATCAAATCCATTAGCAGATTGAAAAGAGTAGGATTTGGCCACGATTGTCCACCGTCTTCGACGCGACGACTGAATAATATCGGTCATCATGTTTTAAGATTTTAGGGTCCCGACAATCTGCAATATCTGCAATCCCTTGAATATGGGCATGGGCAATGACTGGATTAGCCTCGTATTTGCGGAAAGTAATCCCATCATTCGACACCGCCAGGCATTGAGTTTGGTGTCACCTGGCCCGCTATATCGACATGGCCAGTATACATTAAGACTAGCTGATCCTCAATAACTCAGCACTGCCAGAGAAAACATCCTGATTGATCATATGACTCACTCGGTGCCAAGGCAACGGGCAGCTCTTCCCAATGAATCAAATCTTTACTGCGTGCGTGCCCCCAATGCATAGGTCCCCAGACACTATCATAGGGATAAAACTGATAGAAGAGATGATAGTAACCTTCGTAGTAGATAAAACCATTGGGGTCATTCATCCAGCCTACAGGAGGCATGAGATGATAGCCGTGACGAAAGCGCAGATTTACCTGTGGTGCTTGCTGAGCAATGTAGGAATTTGCCCGTGAGATTTGTTCTTGCATGTGGTCACCTACTTACTATTTAATCCCAGTCCCGGAACCACCCAGGCCTTGAAGAATGTATTTTTGAGCTAAGACATAAACTAGAATCAGTGGAATAGTTGAAATAGTCAGAACGGCCATCACTTGGTTAATATAAACAGGCTGTGTGGTATTAATCGTCGTAATCGCCACCTGCATGGAGAACTTAGAAGAATCCGTCAAGACCATGAGTGGCCAAATATAGTCGTTCCAGCAGGAAATAAAGGATAGAACCCCAACTGTGGCAATGGCTGGCTTAGACATTGGCAACATAATACGGAAAAATATCCGCACAATTCCCGCCCCGTCAATCCGCGCAGACTCAATAATTTCTTCTGGAATGGCAATGAAGAAATTCCGGAAGAGATAAATATTGAAGACACTAGCCAAGCCAGGAATAATAACCGCTAAACGGTTATTGACTAGCCCTAGTGAGTTGATAATTGTGAACTGAGGAATCAGCATGGTTTCACCTGGAATAATCAGCAAAGCCAGGAGAAAACCGAATAGCCATTTCTTACCTGTAAAATTAATGCGGGCGAAGGCAAAACCTGCTAGAGAATTGACCAGAATAGAGCCCGCCGCAAAAGTGACCGCATAGAAAATACTGTTGGCCATATAGGGTCACAATACTAAAAACGTTGCAAGACTTCTTCATAAGTCTTGAACCAGTTGGCTGGGTTAAGGCTTGGTAGGAAAAGCTTCCCAGCCTTTTAAGTTCTTATAAACATCAGCCTCTGGCTTCATGGATGAGACTACCATCCAGATCATAGGGAAGAGAAAGAGCCAGCAAAAATCAGGAGAATATATTCAAGCAAGTTACTTGGTTTCAAGCGTTTCATCCTATTCATCCTCCTTCAAGACCCGGCGTTGTACCAGGAAATAACCCCAATTCAGGTTGTAAAGACTAGGCAATGGAACTAGAGTACCTACCAAACGGTCTGTGAAACCTTTGCGGTAAATGTAGTAAACCATGGTAATGGTAGAGTTGGCCGGTCCACCCGTGTCATAACCATTGGTTGGACTAATAGCTTAAAGGCCGAAATCAAGGTCGTCAAAAGGACGAACAAGGCCGTTGGCTTGAGCAATGGCATGGTAATATAGCGGAATTGATTCCACTTGCTGACGCCGTCGATTTCTGCTGCTTCATAAACATCTTGCGGGATATTCTGTAAGCCACCTAAGAAGAGTAACATCTGGTAACCGGCCCCCTGCCAGGCAGATACAAAGACGATGGCGTACATGGCTTGTTTAGGACTAGTCAGGAATGGTTGCTTAGCAATGCCAACTTTTTCCAAGAGGGCATTCAAGAGCCCATTATTAGGATTCAAGAGGTAGAGCCATAGAATCGAAATAACGACCAGGGACATGACAACCGGTGCAAAAAAAGCCACCTTAAGATATTCTCCCTTACGCTTCTATTGACAATAAGGGCCATCCTCTAGGGCTGCTCCCAGTTGAACTGGGATAATCCAGACGACGAATTGCACAGTGTTCCAAAAACTCTTAATAAAAGTTTTGTCCTTGGCTAGACGGAAGAAATTATCCAATCCGATAAATTTACGTTCGTCTGGTGCTAGCATATAGTAATCTGTGAAAGCATAGTAGATGACCATACCCACCGGAATGATTAGGAAAATAAATAGCAATATCAAGGCTGGTGACAGAAAACCATAGCCTAAGAGATTTTCTTTGAATTTCTTTTTCTTGTTCATGTCAGACTCCTCTTTCAAAGAAGGCAGATAGCCCTAGCTGAACTACCTGCCCCAGGTCTTATTGATTGAGCGCTTCGTCAATCGCAGTTTGCATTCTTCAGCACGTTGATCCAAGACTTGTTGCGTCTGGATTTCTCTTCATAGTAACTAATATCTTGCATAGCTTGTTGGAAAGCACGTGATACTTGTGGGTAAGCGACCACTACTGGACGAGCATGGGCAGTCGCAGCGTTTTGTTCCATCAAGAAGCGCATTGGCTCAGATACCTTGTCTTTGATATTAGCAATGCGTGGTCTTACGGATTGGTAGGACGCTGTTGCCTCAGGCTAATGATTTCACTAGACTCGGTGTTGGTAGCAAACTTAATGAATTCAGCTGCCCTTCTTTTGTTCGGATTTTTCCGTCACAGCTAATTGCCAGCTACCAGATGGGGAAACTAATTTCTTGGTAGTATTAGATACTGGGTAGGCAGGATACCATATTCAATGTCTTTATAGTTTCGTTTAAGTCATTAATGGTCCAAGATCCGCTTAAAACCATTGGGTAAACGCCTGTTTTCAAAGCCTTTTTTCAACTGGGCTAATCGTGGTGTAACCTTCTTTGACTAAATCTTGAATGAATTGAACGGCCTCAACACTTTCCTTACTGTTGAAGTAACCTTGTGCCTTAGTCCCGTCTTCATTCACAACAGTCCCACCATTTGACCAGAGTAATGGCATATAGGCATATGGCAGCATTTCGTCCATGGAATTGAGGCGGAAGTCAATTGCTGGTTGTTTGAAGTGATCTGTCAACTTCTTGCTAATCGCCTAAATTCGTCCCAGGTCCAAAAGGTTTTTGAAGGGTTGGAAGTTCTGAATCTTCAATGCCTGCTTCCTTGAACATTTTTCTTGTTATAATAAATCCCAACGTTGGATTCAGAGAAGCCAAAGGCATAGAATTTGCCATCATAGGTCCTTGTTGCTTGATGGGAGTCAGTACGTCATCCATATTAGCGTCAGCTAAGTAGTCATCCAATGGCGCAATTACCTTAGCCTTAGCATAGGCTGCTGTGTTTGGTCCGTCTAGAAGTAATAACATCTGGCAAGGTGTTGGTGGTAATACCCGTGTTGACCTTGTCTTCCATAACCACTCACCAGAACCACTACGTGGAATGTATTCTGCTGTTACTTGGCACTTACCATCGTACTTCTTGTTGAAGTTTTCTACGACTTTTGCCCAAGCTTTCCTTTCCTGCGGTCTCATCTGAAAAATTGTACCCAAACCTTGATGTCTTGGCCCGGGCGCATGGGCTACTGGGGGTTGGCAGCCACTGCCCTCGCTAAGAAGCTCATCGATAAAGTGGTCAGAGCTGATAAGATGAATCCTTTTTCATGTTGTTTCCTCCTTTTTGAAACGTTTCAATTCCCTTTTTAAAAGTCAAGCCCACGGCAGAATAATGTCTAGCTTGGCTCAGTATTTGAAACGTTTCAATTTATACCTTAATAATAATACCGCTTTTCACGGCTTGTCAAGACATTTTTAGAGATTCAATTCAATCGTGTGGTGCCTCCTTCACGAAAAATGTACTGACAAGATAACGCGATGACTACTGGCATGGAACTTGTCCTTTATCAGGGTCACTCAAGAAATCGACCGCAGCAATGGCCATCTGATCAATGGGCTGGGCAATGGTTGAGAGGATAATCTTGGCCCTCCGCCGTCTTAAGTCCATCAAAACCCTATTAGCTGATAGTCTTCGGACAAGACTTACCTAACGCTTGCATAACCTTCATCACATGAAGGGCCATAAAAATCATTAACGGTAAAGAAGCCATCTAAGTCGGCATGTTCTTCTACAAGGCCCGGATACGCCCTTCCACATTGTCAATGGCTCTGGCATATCTAGCTTAGCAACGTTGTATCCTTGCTTGGCAGCATAATCATAGAAACCCGCCTTGCGCAATACTGTCTCATTCTCATGGATATTAGTCCCACCAATATAGGCAAGCTGCTTAGCGCCCTCGTTCTCGAAGCTGCCTTAGCTGCCAGCTGACCCCCTCATAGTTTTCGGAGGTAACATAATAGACATTCTCCGAGAAATGTCGGTCGATGCTGACCAAGGGTAGCGAGGACGAATATACTTGTCAATATCTGAATAGGTAATGCCGATGATACCATCCACCTTGTTCTTCTTCAGCATTTCAATGTACTCAATCTCATTACTCGCATCACCATCGGCATTACAAATCAGAAGTTTATAGATGCTGTTGTAGTTCTTCTCCACATGATAGGCGAACTGTGAAAAATGGATGCCAAATGGTGGGGGACAATCAAGGCCACAATATTACTACGGTTAGTTTTGAGCCCACGTTCATATTCATCGGGCTGATAGTTCAATTCACGAATAGCTGTCTGAACTTTCTCATAAGTTGAGTCTTTAACTCTGAAGCCATTGACCACCCGAGAGACCGTTCCTAGACCGACGCCAGCCTGCTCCGCCACATCTTTCATGGTCGCTTTGGTTGAAAAATTGATTAGTATCTTTCATAGTATCACCTCTTACTTCTTAATCTCTACCATGAAATGCTAGCGTTTTCAAGCATCATTCAATTTGTCTTTGAAATTTCGTTAACTTGCCCAAATTCCTATGCAAGACGAAAACAGACTGTAAAGACTGCTCGTATCACGGGCCTAATCCCAAGTTTGCTTTTTATTAACAAGCTAATAAAGAGTTAAAATCGCTATTTTACGCGAGCAGGCCCTAGGCCTGCTTTTAAGCTTGAAAATAAAACATTAGAATGCCACCAGCAACTGCCGACATTGAGTGACTCAGCCTGACCTGGCATAGGAATGTAGATAGTATGGTCAGCTGCTTGAATAACTGCTTC
>BNJU01001224.1_pt1 | contig 93897 bp, 143 predicted proteins | sample 8539281 | NCBI WGS metagenome assembly BNJU01 (sample SAMD00202456, study PRJDB9452) | human saliva metagenome | isolation source: human saliva | place: Japan
ATCATCCGATAGTTCTTTTGGTAATCGGATTGCAGCTCTTCGACACCACTGAGCCGGTATTTCGCGGAGACAATCTCACCTGTGTGAGGGTTGTATGAGTCCAATCTGCTTGGCTAATGCTTTGTCGGAGCCCTTCCGGTAGATTTTTTCTTTCTTCGGTGCTTACCTCTAAAACGACGCGCGCACTTTCTCTCGCGTGCGCGCGTCCACTGTTTTCTTTATTTTTGTCACTCAATTCTCACAATTCATTGACGACAACAATAGGGTGAAGGTTTAATTGGGGTATTTCCGTCGCAAAAAGCCGAATATCATCACCGGCCGGCTGTGACGGAAAGGACGAAAAGGTATGATTCATTTGCTAAACCGCTGCGCACAAACCACTTTACGCAAATCGCCCCAAGAGGTGAACCTCGCGGCGTAACGTTACGCGCGCGTCCGGCGTTTTTCGTTTTATGCCTTCAATTTTCACCCAACCGCAGAACCGGCTGATAATCAAAACACAGGTGAAGATACTGAAAATATTTCCTTCACCTGGTGAAGGTAACGTCTTTCTTCACGCACACGCACACAGTATCAACGAATTGCGAGAAGGTAAGGGTGAACATAGAATGAGAACTGCTGTGCGCGTAATGCAAGAGCGTGTGTTCACGCACGTGTTCACACGCCCGCAAGGTAGCCTTTCCTCCCCTGTCCTGCTGTTACTCAAACAGCGTTTCAGAAAATAACTGTGGTGTTTTCTCGAAAAGTTCCCTTTGTTTTTGACGACGCACCACAAGTTTCAAAATTGCGTTTTTTCCCTGTAATGGTTTTGTATTTCGAATCGTTTACCTTGCTATCGAAAGACACCAGATCTCCGCTCCGTTCAGCCGCAAGGTTCTTTTGCCAACGCCTTCCCTGCTCGGCATTGATGATACACATGATGCCCCATTGTGGCATGGCGCATGTAGACAGCCCCTCTCTGCTCTGGTTAGCCTAGAACAAAAAGGGCGTCGCACAAGAACTTGCGGTAATGTCTGTGTTGTCCTTAGGAGAGATCAACGGAAAACTACACCGTTGAAGACAATATCCAACAGAACCTGGGTTGGTAATCACATAAATACAGAAGAAGCAAACCCTGTCAATTAGACAGTTACAACAAGACTCGCTACTCGCCGGAAGCATCAAGGAAGGCCTTTGAACTGGCCTCCCCGGCGGAAGCGCATGAGCAACAAGAGGTCTACTTCGCAACGATTCTCAATGAGATGACAGCCCCTACTGCGCCATTGAAACCAATGTGATGACTTTGGGGTGGATTTTTGAGGGATAACTGGTTTGATCTTTTCAGTATCGAGAGCAACACAACTAGAATGGCAAGCTATTTCGAAAGCAATTTCTGTTACCCAGGCACAGATAAAAGCGGATGCGCTGTATCGATTGCGGGCAATCTTACGAAGGTGGATGCTCGTCGTTATCTATCAGGAGTAGCGTATGATGGCACCTTTGAGATGATTACAACAGAACATCCTCCCATCCTCAGCCGAAGAGCTGAGCCACTTGGGTAGACTACCCGAAGTTCGAGTAATGATCAACTGGTACGATTGATCGGCATCCCGAAAGGTACTTCCTCGAGCGCATCTCGAGCGGACAAAGAGTTTCCCGTTAAGCAGCATCTCCAAAGAGACATCAACCACCAAGAACCCAAGAAGAAGAACACCCCCAAAACACCACCAAAAAAACACACAACCAACAAAACAACACACCCGACCAACGAGACAAACGCCTTAATCCAACAAAGGCGCACGCCAGTCTGTTACCATGGTGAAGGGAAAATGAAGAAAGACAAAAATCCCAAATTCTCAAGATACACCCAACCTGAGGGTAAACGAGAAAATTTCAATTACACCAAAAGAGTAAATAAGTTACAAATGACCAAAATATATAAATATTGAAATTGGAACACATATGATAGAAGGCTGAAACAGTAAATGATGAGACAGATAGCTTATACCAAAGACAAATTTTTTTAAATATACTTCGAAAAAACAGATATTATAAAGAACCTCACTAAACACAATACACAGCCATTCGCAAACATGTTTATTCATATTTTGTGGAAAAAATACTCCTAACAAGGTGAAAACCAAATATTTTATTCCATATAGAACCAATAAACATCTTATATTTAAAAGATAAAGGAGAGCAACATTTAACCCCCTACATGAACTTAAAAGAAGTAACCGACATTTGGGAAGAAACACCAAACAGAGGGCTTCAAATTGATGTAGAGCCATAGTTCTCAAAAAATACGTATGGCTGTAGAACATTAAAACAACTTGATGGAATTACATGAAAAGAATAATATCCACATTTAAGTCTTTACATCGTGAGGTGGAAAAAGCGACTGCAGGATCAATTAAATCATTAGATTACGCGAAGAATGTCACTCATTCGTGACGTGATTAGACATACGAGCCGTAAATGCTATGATGAGTCATGATGACAATATTCAGAGCCTGGAGTACCTGCTGGTAATCTAGGATGTACAGAGTGAGGATACCTGTACAGATTAGATGGCTACAACAAGACTCGCTATTCTCGTCGCAAGAAGATAAGGAGGCCTGAGACTGGCTTCTCTCATGAAGCGCTGAGCAACTAAAATGTTTACTTTGCAAACGATTCTCCAATGAGGATGATAGCTACTGCGCCATTAGTCCAATGACACTTTGGGGTGACTTTTAGAGATCTTAAAAACTTCTCACCACATACGTTTAAGACCCACACAAGATGGGAAAACATTGTTCTGGACACTATCAGACTCAAACCCAAGCATCCGCAAGACTATGATACGGTCTATAGCTTTACACTTACTTAATGAGGATAAAACGTAGTGAAACATAAAGGAGAGGGCACGGAGGAAGTCGAGAATCAGATCCCTTAAGAGACCATTCCAAACTTTACCCTTCCTACCCTGAGTTCGGTGAACAGACCAGCCCATACGCTTGATCGCATTCCGACGACTCGAGACACGATATAGAAGTCACGGACAAGGAGTTTCCGCGTTTAGCAATCTCCAACGAGACATCGAACGCTATCAACAACCCAGAAGTGATTTCAGAGGCAGCTGAATCACCGAGTACAGGATAATAAGAAAATGGCTATATGGGAGTCTCGGAGATTATCTATTGTGCTAGTGGCAACATGGAGAATTTCTCAACCCATAATCGAGATCTTATAGAGAATATCACTACAGGAGAAGAGAAGCCTTTATATCAACATGTATCTTTAGACTACTAATACAAGCAGAAGCCAATCAGGTTTATCATATTCGGAACCCTAGCAAAGTATAGAGGGTTTGGCTTTTGCTGATGGTATATCGGATGAAGACCTGGTATCTTTATTTCTGACAGAAGAGGCTATGAGATGTCTAAACACACTGAAACATGGTTAAGGACCTGATGTATGTAAAAGCAACGAAGAGGATATAATTGATGTATGGGAAGAATGGAGGCTGTAAAGGGTTTATCTTGAAGAAGTTCTGATTATTCACCTGAAGAAAGATGTAAATGGGTCATCTGATGCGACATAGTGCTACCGCGAAACTGAAGAGCGTCACTTTATTTCGAAAGAATCAAACGACATGCAAACTTGAAGTGCCTGAGCAGACGCTGTACCTAAGAAGGTTATGATTATGCAAATCAGCGAAATAAAGATTCGAGAGATTAACAAACTATATATACAACAAATGAAGACTTCAATAAACTGTTGAACACGATATTTCGTCCATTGACGGATGGTTAGCAATTAAGGGTTTTAGATATTGCCAACAAGACTACATTCTCGTCGGAAGAATAAGGAAGGCTTTTAACTGGCCTCTCGCGAAGCGGCATGAGCAACAAATGTTTACTTTGCAACGATTCTCAATGAGGATGACAGCCTTACCGCGCCATTGAGTCCAATGTGGGATACTTTGTTTGGATTTTGAGGGAGGAGGATCTTGAAACTTTCATCTTTATTTAGAGATTCTCATACAAGAGTGAAGACGTTGTTCTTGAGTTCATCAGACTCAACCCAAGCGATCCGCAAGACTATGATATTGTCTATAGCTTTATGTTTTACTTTCATGAGGATAAGACCTGGGGGTAGTAGAAGCATAAAGGAGAGTGGGTACGTGAGTGATAGTGTCGAGGAATCAGAGATTCTCCTGAAGAGGACTATTCCAAACTTGCCTTCCTACCCTGGAGAGTTCGGTGAATATGACCAGCTCATACGCTTGATCAAATTCCGACGGTCGTTCGCGAGACGATATTAGGTTTTGACAAGGAAGCCTTGCGTTTAGCAGATTCCAACGAGACATCGAACGCTATCGAGAACCCAAGCAATGAATTCGAGGGAGGTGCTGGTCTTTAACCAGGCGCGTGCCAAGTTCTGGTTCTTTACTTGGCGAGGGGGGGCATTGAGGCACCGAAGAAAGGGGAAAATTCCGCCCGACAAAGCATTAGTAGGCTGATTTTGACTCATACAACCTCACACAGGTGAGATTGTTCCGCGAATACCCGGCTCAGTGAGGTGTCGAAGAAACTGTAACCGTTACTAAAAGAACCATCGGATAAGGCACTGGGGGGCATTGCCGATATGCTCCTCTATTGAAACCGGTTTGCAATAAAGGAATCTTCTGAGGTTTACCCAAGGCGTGACCTAATAAGGACAAATGATTCTTTCTTATGCCCGTGCAGAAAGCGGTAATATCGCCAAAGGTATTAGGACTACAAGAAGAAGGCTATCATCATTCGTGACGTGAATAGAAAAATATAAAAAGTAGAGACACAGAAATTACATTTAGAGCCTGAGTCAACATACAGAGTTACAAAGTAGAGGACACCCATATAGACTAGATATCACAACAAGACTCTCTACCCGTCAAAAGAAGCAAGAAGGTCTTTGAACTGCCTCACAAGCACATGAGAAACAAATGTTTACTACAACGATTCACGAGGATACACCCACACCGCCATTGAGTCCAAACGGGATACTTTGGTGACTTCTAGAGAGAACTGAAAACCCTCACATTACATTAGAGACTTACACAGAAAGAAGACGTTCAAGTCTATCAGACTCAACCAAGCATCCACAAGACTATGATACGGTCCATAGCTTTATGTTTTCAATGAGATAAGACTGGGGAGTAGTGAAACAAAAAGGAGAGTGGGCACGTGGATGATAGGTCAGAATCAGAATCCCTCTGAAGAGGACCATTCAAACTTTACCTCCTACCCTAAGTTCGGTGAATATGACCAGCCCTATGCATGATCTTATTCCGACGGTCGCTCGAGACGATATTAGAAGTCACAGACAAGAGTTTCCACTTTTAGCAGTATCTCCAACGAGACACCGAACGCCATCAAGAACCTAAACCCGGAGGGAGGCAGTTATCTTTACCAGGCACGTGCCAAGTTCTGTCCTTACCATGGTGGGGGCATTGAGAAGCACTGAAGAAAGGGACAAATCTTACCGGAAGGGCGCTGCGACAAAGCATTGCAGGCGAGATTGACTCACAACCCTCACACAGGTAGAGATTGGTTCCGCGAATACCCGGCTCAGTGAGGTGTCAGGAAGAGACTGTAATTGTTACTTAAAAGAACTATCGGATAAGTACGCACTGGGGTGGTCATTGCCGATGTGCCCTCTAATAAAAACCGGTTTGCACAAAGGAATCTTTGAGGGTTTACCCAAGGCGTGACCTAATAAGGACAAATGATTCTGAAGTGCCTGCAGAAAGCCGTAATATTGCCAAAAGTATTAGATTACACGAAGAAGAATGATATCATCATTCGTGACGAATGAAAATAATTAGTAGAGACATGAAAGTTACATTTAGAGCCTGGAGTCAAGGCTATACAGAGTTACAAAGGAGGGACAACCATAGATTAGATCGCTACAAACAAGACTCACTACTCGCCGAAAATAAAGAAGGCCATTTGAACTTGCTCACGAAGCCACAAAAAAAGCATTACACTTGTAACGATTCTCAACGAGGATGACAGCCCCAATGCCACATTGAGTCCAATGACACTTGCTTGATTTTGAGGATAACTAAAATACTTACTATTCATACGAGAGCAACCTCAACAAGAAGGAAGCTATTTCGAAACACTATCAAGAATCAACCCAAGCACAGCAACACCATGATACGATAGATTACACATACCCAACGAAGGGGGTCCCAGTTAAACATCAAGGAAAGCTACTGACGGAACATTTGAGAGAATCAACAGAACACCTCCCATCCCAGCCGAAGATCTCAAACTACCCTTTCCACCCACAAACCCAACCGATCGCATCCTACGTTCGCTCGCGAGCTATCCTAGTATACGGACAAGGAGTTTCGCGTTTGGGCAGTATCTCCAACGACATCGAACGCTATCAAGAACCTAAGAAGGGATGATGCGTACCTTCAGCGGGCGTTGAGGGCAAAGCACCTGAGTCCCGGACCCGAAAAGAAAGAGCACAGATTAGCAGCCTCATTTCACCTATTTGGGGTTTCGAAAATGCGCGCGAACGATTTAGTCGACCAGATCGAGGACAGAAACGCCTTGATGGTCGTGCACCATGCCCAGCGCAGAGCGATGCGCCTGCACTGCTTTTTAGTGCTTGGCAGTTGTCGCCAAAGAGAAGGAAGCAGGGCCGATGCCAAGCGGCTACCGTATATGAGAGAAACGAAGATCGGTGAAACTACTAAAAAGTTCAACAGCAACTTCCCTCAGGCTTGGGATACCCAGCCACAGGCAAGGACGGAGATCATTTCCCTACTTTGTGACATTAAACCCCTCTCAGGCTCCATGCACCACTTGCACCACCGCTAGGCGACCCCTCATTGTCAAGAAATTTGTCGCCCTCGGCGACGGAATGAATGACCTACGGAATCTCGTCCGGCCGTCACGTCGCGCAAACCTGCAAACGGCGAATGATGAATCCACTGACTGCCGGAAGTGGGAAATCGCCCACCGGAAGTTTGTCTTCAGCTGTTGCGTTAACTGCACCGTTCGTATGCCAACGATAAAGGGCTTCGTTGCGATAGACCATCATGCGTAGTTCTCGAAATATACTTGCTGGTGGAAGGGCATAGTAGAACTGAGAATCGAAGTTGACCGACATAGGTTTTCAAAACGGACAAACAGGTTTGGTCTTTAAATTATACCACCTGTGTTCGCAACTGCAGGTTGCAACAAATCACACGTTTTTACGAGGGCTTCTTCCCACCTCCGCACTGGGGCGAGTCCGGATTGTGCAACCGTCGACAACGCGGTTGGAATATTTGGTGAGGTAAGTACGCACAACGTAGGGTTGTTGCTGGGTGACTGGCTTGCGGTAGTTCGCGCGACGAGCTGTGCCGGCTTCCAATGGTTGCGGCATTGCGGGTGTCGACAAAAGCGCTTTTCCATAGCGAAGATCGTCATCGCGCTGAATATCGTCAAGATCCCAAACTTTGCCCATTGAGCGGATATGACGAGCAAGAAGGTGTAAATGAGTACTGCTATGCGCTGATCGGTGGAAATCTGCGAGATTTTTCTTCGGATCGCCGAGGTGCAGATTCAAGTGTAGCCATCACTGGGGCTATGAAGCTGGAGTACCAACGACTTCGGGGAACTTTGGGGACAACCAAATTATCGCAATCGATGATGCGTGTTACTGCTGCCTGGCTGGACGACTAAGACATTGTTGTACGACAAGTCGAATGCAAGTCCCACATGAAGGCGCCGTACGGCATCGGGCGACGGTGTCATTACGCAAACGAGCGAGAAAGGGTGCCTTTTGATTGGCAGGTACGTAAAGATTGACCAGTTTGGCTGCCGGAAAAACCACTTTCCGTTCTTCTCCTGTCCATTTTTGATGTAACGTCACGTCGGATCGACCCACTGAAGAAGAATTTCTGTCGTAGAAAAAGGCATGACTAACCCCACCTTCTCGCCCCACATAACAATTCTTTGCGGGCCAGCGAAAAGCGTCGTCCAATACTTCCTGACCATCGGCGGTGGTTGGCGGTGCGTGTTCACGATGTCAGTCTGGCGCTGCCGGGTCATTGGGACTTTATGATGAAGGCCACCACATAGGTGCCATTTGCGGAAAAAACAGATATCCTTGATGCCGCCGGAGGCTTTGATTTCGTCATAGAACTCAACGGAACTACTGTCAGTGGTTGTTATGTTGGCTGATATTGCCATGGTCGTAGTTAATTGAGCATCAGGGGAATTCGTGACTCGCCGTCGCACGGACTGAGGTCATTGCGCGCGGTCCGGTGAACGGAACTTTACCGGCAGTGGCCGAAGCGTTTCGTTTCGCTTTTGATGCGACTTGCAACAAGTTGTCTTAGTTGCTTGCAGACGTAGGCCGCTGGTCCTCGACATCGGGTTTGGGCTGCTTCTCTCGGGTTTTTCGGCGCGGCGCGTGCCGAAGGTTTGCGTTACTGATGCTGTGGTTTCGCGACCGGATTCCGGTTTCACAGGCGTTACCGCCATCGGTAGACGTCGATGGCTGCTTTTTCTGTAGAAGTGGTCTCGGTGGCTGTTGGTTCTTTCGTGTGAGCCGCGCTGTATGCCGACCGATTTGTGTTTCAATAAGTGGCTTCTGTTGCTTTGCAGGCTCTTCGAGATACCGCGCTACCGGCTGGAGACTTCGTCGGCGACAGCACGTCTGTCGGACGATTGCTTTGCCGCAGAGCACTGCGGATGGTGCGTCATCGTAACGTTCGGCGACCAAAAATCGAGCCAACAACCGATTTTTGCCACTTTCACCGGTGAGTCCGACCTTTGTGTCTAAAATTCTCCCAGTTCGTCCCACTTTTGTGATTCTTCAGATTGTTGGTGGTTTCGAACTGGTATCACTCACGCTATCGGACATCAAGAAGAGGGCGGTGAAGTCGTCGACCAATCGTAGACGCTTATAGCAAGCTGTTGATGGAATATTTCGGCATGGTGACAAACGTGTTTGTCCGCCATATTCTCCTTCTCATCGGCTCGCCCATCGTTTAACCTCACGCAGATCGCGGCGATAGAGTGGCACGGCGCTGTCGCCCACCCAAAAGGTACCGACAATCAAATGGAACGCTTTGGTGATGAGCACAAAGTAATGCATAGGTTCGGTGACGCTGTTGTTTCGCAGCTTCTGGGTTTGTATGGTCTACCGCATTGAACGCCGCAGAGCAAAGCAGATGACAAAGCACTTCACCAATTTCGAGATGTTTTTGCCTTCGACTGATGATGGGGTCGAAATTCTGTGCTTGGATGTTTTTGAGCGTCTTGCATCGGCTGCTTCTTCAACAGCACTCGACCGCTGTTTCACAAGCTAAACGTGAGTCTTGCGGAATAGGCCGGGTGAGCCGGCACCGTCAGAACGGCCATGACGTACCAACCGTTCTCGGCACAATAGTGCATGCGGTAAGCGTCGTCACGTTTGCCTTCAGATCAAGCTCGTTTTTGCTGGCTACTACGATGTTTCTGCCGAGTGCCGTCGAAGCGATGTCACAGCCAAAACTGAGGCTTCATCGCATGCCGGTATTGAGGTTCGCCTATCTTCTCCCAATCGACCGGGGAAAGATTTTCCACAACTTCAGGAGATCGTTGACGGTGAGTTGAATTCTGCTCGAGGGTTTTCTTGTTTTCCATGGCCCACTACCGCCTTCGAAGTCAAAACGGCTGGCGTGAGGGTGAACCGGTCTGCAAAGTGCGCCCTCTAAATTTGTCAAGTTGGGGAAAGCGCCGCTGACCGTAAAGCTGTCGGATGTCATTTCAATGTTCAACCGTGGGTTTATCTACTCCGCTCACGCTTTTTAAGATTAAAACGCGTAAGCCAGGCTGGAGGCCGATTGCAGCCCTGTAGGCGAATTGACGGCATTGGGGAGAGCAGGCCACGATGCGGCGAACCACTTGTGAGTTTATCCACGAGGTTTTAATTCGTTCCAGTACTTTTCAAAGATAAACCGGCAAAGGTTTCAAATTCAGCCTTGTCGCATGCCGGTGGATTGAAAAGACAGAGGCGTTCAAAAACATATTAGAATTAGAATAAGTTGCTGACAAGAACGAGAAAAGAGGGCGAAATGCGGCGCTGTGAAGCGCATGAAGTCATCACACTTTCAAACACACATTTCTCCCGGCGCCGAGTAGTGCTGCACCGGACACCCTATCGTACGCCCTCCCGCCGCACAATGATAATACCATTGGAAAAAGCGCTGAAAGTGGCACGATCCACAGTCGAGGTAAACACGGTCAATGTTTCTTCAAGGAGCCGTTTGCGCTTCGGACCGGCGGCACGAGGCAACGATGTCTGGAAAAAGCAAAGGCCGCCTTTATAACGGCCTCGACGGCCTGGTCGTCGAACAAGAAGATCGGAAGGTTTGCCATCAGTTGCTCAGCACAAACAACAAAGGCATCCGGTCACTTTCTGCTCCGGAACTGCCGGTTGCGCACCTCTTTGATCAGCCAAAGGTCGCACTAAAAGCTGCAAAGCCAGTCCCAAGAGAAGTGGAGCCTGACTCGGGACAATCGTGTCCGGGAGTTGCATTGCTCTTAAACGGTCAGCGGCAGACCTGTTGTACCGTCCGGATCACAGGTGATGATGATCAAATGCGGGCCGCATCGAGAGCATAGAGTGATCGAGGCGAAGATATCATGTCAGCCAAACCGACTTCACCTGCTGATGACTCTGCCACGCATGACCGACCACTGGTGTCAGATGAGAAATGCAAACAGGTAGTCTTCACTTCTGCCTGTGAGGAAAAGACAAACGAGTGGTTACCGCGCTTAGCAGCACCGCTGTTTGTGGCGCGACGACGATGCGCTACAACAGCAATGTTGACTTCTGCGAGAGTTCCACTCAGCGAGTTGGTTTCATCTCCCGTCTCTACGGCCTTGCTGGTGCCGATGGGAGGCTGACACCCACCCTGGTTAGCGCTTTGATGGTAGAGGCGTCTGCGGTGTCGAGTTGCACCACATCGTAATCATTTGCGTGCACGACGGCTCTGACAGCGCGGCGCAGGCCGCGACCATACCGGTTTTGCGGCTGCGGAAGGCTTCGAGACCTTGGCTTTAGGTCGTCCGTCGGCGAAACCGTCGGGTCGCGATGATGAAGACCAAGGCGCTCAATCGCCTTTCTGCCCACCACCGGTGTCGATACAATCGGCCAAGCGGTGCTTCGCCCAAAGCTGTGCATCCGCGGCTTCGCAATCACGGAGTTTGAAAGTGTTCCAACTTCGGTCAACGGCGCAGGATGGCATGCGTTTGTGTTTGAACGATGATGACACTGAGATAGGCTGTTTCTAAAAGCATAGGGGTCGTTACGCAGGGTCGAAAACCAGCATTTCTACACCGATTCTTTGCGGCCTCGATGGGTTCACCGTGCATGGATCCACCTCGTGACATCGAGCAGCAAGTATATCGGCGAGTTTTCTCATGGTTTGTGGGCGGTGGTGTTGATTTTAGCGGGCGAAGTCTTTCATCACGCGCGAGACGGTGTGGAATCGATGCTTCCTGTCGGGGAAGGCTTCACCGATAGCGCTTAAACTGCCAGTACCATCGACACGATGATTTGCCCATCAGCAAGGGCGCGCATTCTCGCAGTTTTTGTTGCGCGGCCGTCACTGTGTGTGCGCGTAAAGACGCGACTGCGCATGCGCTGCGAACACTCCTCAAACATACGGATAAGGAGCATAAGAACACCCGAGTCGCCCGCTGTACTCGTTGCTGTTGTAAAATATTGAGGAAAAGTGATCGCTGCGCGGGCATACTGACACGATTGAGTGATCGACGGTGATGATTTCATTGTCGAGTCTGTCATCGCCATTTTGGTCGCCTTCAAGATCGGTCGCCGGTATGGTTGCAATGCCCCATCAAGAGAGGCCGACCTGTGCCGATGGGCAATCCACGTGTTGTCTCCGAAACGACAGAGCGGAGACCAAATATGGTCGATGGGTTGGTTTGCGGCATTGAACATGGTGCAACTCAGTCAACGTCAACATCGATTGTCGATTTGAAGAGTCCGAAAAGAAGACGCGCTGTTACAGCGGCTCACTAATTACAACCAACAGACAGAGTTGGTCGGTCTTCGCCACTCTCTTTTTCCAAACTGATGGAGCGACCTTTTCAAGATTGATGCTCATAGTTGTATTTATCTGTGTTTGTAAACAGGAATTGGAAGACACCTCCTTTTCGACCGATTCCGTGTGGCTTCGAATTTCCATTCACGAGGCTACGATAGAGTCGGCAAAATTCAACCGCGGTTTCCACCGAAAAAGTCTTCATTGAGATCGTAGCGGGCTGTTCTGCCGATTCTCTTCGTTTGGCAGATGCGAATATAGGCGTTGTGTACCTGTCCGAAGTTTTGTCTGCGCTCTTCAGCTTTGGTGTGAATGGTCTGCCGTGCAGAGTATCTCCTGCACGATTCACATGAACCAACCGACGCGCTCAGTTTCTCGTCATCTCCTCGTCGCTGTTTCCGCAGCGCGGTCATCTCCGCCCGGCTGCGCGCGCTATCGGGCGAGATTTTGATCGTTGTAAAAACAAAGTGCTCATCAGCGATGAGGTACGACCATTAGCTCACTGCCAAACGCCGAAAGCATCCAGATCACGAGGATTGCAGGTTCGACTGGGGATCCCAGCCGAGTCCGACAGAGACGCCGAGACAAAACCATTAGACAAAGCTAGTGTTCTCCTCTAGATTACCAATGATGCTAACCGGTGACGGTTGTGTTTTATGTCCCTTAATGTTAGATGTGCTCATCTCGCCCCGGCCCTACCTCGATGGTTTCCGAGAGGGTCATCCGTTGTATTGTTGTTCGGTGCGGTGAGATGTTGCAAAAGCGAAGGGGTTATTCCGAACTGGAAGGCGCGAGAAGATGCAAGATTGTACGTTCTTTTTCATCTTGAAAGCGCCTCGTCAGCCTGCAAACTTACAAAGATAAGATGCGGCGCCATTCTTCCGATTAAACGTCGATACTGTGAATGCTTTCTGTTTCCTGGCATCGTGATAGCAAATCAGATCCGGCGAAGATGTTACGGCGTAATTGCCGTAGATGTTACGATCTGCACCACGTAATTCTTTCCGGACTCTGCAAGATGTCTCTAAGGCTCATTAACTGGCGTTTCAGTGAGCTCAACTGATGGAGGAACGCGATTCGCGTTCGCCAAACTCGGAGTGACTTTACTACTTCCACCAACACATGACGATAAAATGAGCGCATACTTCTGCCGCATCCCTTTGCATGCGCTGCTCGTGGCGTCGCTGCACTGAGCGCCAGCTGGTCTGCACTGAAGTTCACCCTCACTTGCACTCTCACAAACAAGGTGCAGAGTGCTCTCGCGACGATGCACTCGACTCGACATCGGGCATCGGCGAAAAGATTCTTTCGTTAGCAGTGATCGATCACAACACGACTGCACGTGTCACTTTGCGCAAACTATCAAGATGTCGAAGATTGCTTTGTGAGATGCTGCGACACCCGCGCCCACCTTCACGCAAAATAACGTACGCTCGAATTTTGATGAGATATTGACTGAAGAGGTCGATCATTTCCGCGCACTGTGTCCAATGCGTGTCAGAGATTTTCCAACAGCATGAAAAGTTGCTGACTTGTTCATTGTCGACCGAAGCGATTCGCTGATTTTGAAAAGAATCAGCGGGCGGTGAGCGCACCAACGTCGAAATCGAGTCTCGAGGAGCTGCTCGCGACGAGAAACGCGCTGCAGACGAGTTCGCGCAACCGCATACACTGATGACGCGCAGGCGCTCATCGCCGACCTGTGGACAAGGAGGTAGCCCAGTTTGAGCAACTCTTCGTCTGGCTCATCTTTTGATAATTGCGGGCGATCTTGCGGGCAGTAGAGTCAAAGTCGAAACCGGTCGAGGGCGGAGTTCGGTGCGTATCGCGGTGTTGCTCTCCGATCGACGCATTGACTTCCTCATCGTACTCTTACCTCGACGTAAAAGCGCTTGGAAAGGCTCTCTAAATTGATGCGCTGCAGTTTCCACGGGCGGAGATGTACACTGTCACGACCGGCCAAGTGTTTTGCGTCAAACAACTGCGCAAAGCCACCATCAACATCGCTTCCTCGCGAGGCACAAATGTTGTCAGACATCGAAAATGAGCATACAATACATTGCACGGCTTTGTGGCGCAAATCCCTCATCGGCTTTCTCCGACAAGACATTCAGGGCTTCTGCCAACGATGCACTCATCGGCAAGGAGTATTTCTTGCTTTCTACACCGTCAGATCGGAGTCAGTCGCGTTCAGCAAATCCCACTCGCGCGATCTAAGATACCATCAGCCAAAAATGAGTATCGTGGATTACGCGCACTACGGCGACTTTTCTGTTGTTTCATATATTACAGACGGGCGGAGGTACGGGGCGGCGAACTGTTGCTGAATTTGAGGAGGTTTATTTTCTGCTACTTTGAAGACTGTTTCCGAAATCAGATTGGCGGCAACAGAAATGCAATATTGGAAAACATTTTCTCATTATAAAACAACATCTATTCAAATTATTCTCAATTTTTTCCATCGCGAACTGATTCAGAATTTCGGGTGTGCTTTTTCATTCTCTATGGTACATTACTACAACTTTTCTCTACTAGGGTGGACAAAAAGATGCCAATTCAGCTCTCGGAGGAGAGTTGATTTAAAGACAAGAAAAAAGCGAAAACCTTTCAGCGGCGAGGGCAAAAACAGACTCGAACTCATGACCTACTTGTAGATACGTCGCTCTACCAACTGAGCTATTTCGGCAACCGCTAATCTTTCGATTGCGATGCAAAGTAGGACTTTATCGGAACCACCAAATTGCGCCGATTTTCGTCGATCCCTCAAAAGAACGAACCAGCATTCGACCACGACGGCAACCTGTGGTGTCGCAGTCGTGGAGATAAAACGATGGCACCTGAAGTATGATACTTCTTGTCATATCTTCATGTGACGGTCGTCTTTCTCCGCAGGCTTCTTGGCAGCCGTCGTCTTCTTGGCGGCGGGCTGGCAGCGCTGCTGCTTTCTTTGCGAGCTTTTCCTCTGCTTCAGCGGGGCAGCACCGGCGGTGCGGCCTCTTCAGTGGCAGACCTCAACTAGCCTTCCCCACCGATAGTCTTGTAACCGACGCCAACGGATGTTGTACCACTGCACGAGCTTGCGAATATCGCTCACACACACGTTCGCGGTCCCAAACGGGAAACGGTTTTGTCCATGAACTTTTCGAGTTCTTCGGTGGCTTGCTTATAGTTGAAGGGTTTCTGCCCTTGAAGGGCATCGCTGATGTTTTGGAACACGAGCATGGGAGGCACGTCGTCAGCTTCGGTGTACATCGTAACATCGCCGAGCAAGTGAAACACGATCACGAACACCTGCGGGTTGACGACGATGCGTTTCGTCAATGGCCTCAACGATCGGGCTTGCATTGCCGCAGACGGCGGGCTTGTAGAGACCGAACGCCGGGGATAGCGGGCGGTTTCTTGCATGTTATATTTGAGTTGCTTATTTAATAGTTTGCGGGCGATCGGTTTGCAAAAGGTACGGCTTTATTTCCGGTCGGCGTGTTTCCGTCGAGAAAATATCGAAGTGGATCAGTCTTTGACGAACGGAAATGACGGAAATAGAGTTACTGTTCCTGTCCGCTCTTATTGGTGATGGAAAGACGCCGGCTTGGAAGGTCCGCAACTCATTGCCGGTGTGGAATTCACGGGATCGGTGTCCTTATGAGTGGAGCAGCGCCACTTCGCGCCACATGCCGTCGGGCAGTTGACATTCAGTCGGAAAGCAGCAGCGGCGCCAGGTTTCGAAGTTTAATCCATGCCGCGTAAGGTGAGGGACGGTCGCCGCACACCATCGGTACGGACCGGGCCCAGGTGATCACCTCGTTGGAAGGCAATCTTCCTGCGCACGCATCGTGATCGGCTGTTGCGCGAGTTGCGACTTTGGTGCTCTCGATGGTGACGGAAGTACTGCGTCACGACGCTTCGGTGCGTAGCGTGCTGCGCGTTGTAGTTCTTCGTCAGCGGGAAGCGCGATTGATCGCGGGAGGAGACACAGGGTGCCTTTCGTACCTGTTTGGTATTCGTGGAGGAGTGCAGGAGTTCACCTCGTTGTCGTATCTCTTTTGGGTGACATGGCACGACAGTGAGCTGCGGGAACGATTGCAGCGACTGCTCGTTCTCCACCTTGGTCTGGGCTGCATCATAAACAGCCTCTGCATACTGAGCGAACTTGCCCGCACCAACCACGGGCAGGTTCTTCGATCAACCCTTGTTCTCCTTATTTATTTAAGAGGTCTGGTGGTCGCCAACTCATTGCTGCCGCACGGTCAGGGGATAGCGTCACGTCGCCTTTCTCAATACGATCGCAGAGGGCTTGATGTTGCGGCTCTCGTCGCGGCGAAACCGGTGGCCGTTCGGGCCGAGGTCCTCATTATAGAAGCAAGACGCAGTGCGGCCGTTTCGTTAAAGAACGAATCGACAAAACTGATCCAAGACTGGCCCAGTCGTGGTGCTTCATATTTCCACGATATGATCTACCAATGGAATAAGGCGATCTTCGAACTTTGTATTGCATCAGGTTGCTCACAAATCCGCTCCACATCACCGGCAATGTCGAGGCCGTTACCATGGGTGGACCAGGCAAAATGTCTTGCACGAAATCATTCACGGAAGTTCAGCCAGATATGGCCCTTGCATGATGCGCGAGTTGATCAGTCCATGCTCTCACTTGTCGATAATTGTACCACCGTATTACCGTCATCCTCGATGCCGGGACGCTTGAGCTTCTTAAGGCATTGAGATACTTGTCGCCGAAGGGCCGCTCCGAAGCGCGGTTTGTGGTCAGGTGGGACAGAGCAAGAGGCGCGATATCGCCGTGTTTCTTCTGGTACCGAGTCGACATAGTTGAGCAATTCAACTTGCTTCTCACCGCGCACAGCCACCGGCAATATCGTCGAAGAAGACGGCAAACAGACAGATACCGGGTATACATCTTCTCGGTTTCTTCACGAGATTGGCGCGTCTTCCGTTGTCGGCGAATATCTCCGCCAGGGTGGATGGCCAGTAAAGAAGTTCACGCCGCGACGTGCGCACGATCCACCAATTTCACCATGAGCTGGCTTCCTTTCGGGATAAGGATCGGCGCCGGTGCTGACGGTGATAGGATCGTCCTTCGGACCATAGATATAGACGTTCTGTCTTAATTTGCGACCGTAGAAATCGAGTTGGCGCAAACGGTGCTCATGGCTCCACGGACGGCGTAGAGAGCAACTCGATGGCACCGCGGAAGCGCCGCATCGGGCGTCTTGCACGCGCATTCCTCCATTTGTCCCTTGCGCTCATCATCTCGCGCGAGGTCATGCGCGCTATCAACTAAAGACCCGCGTTCGTCACGGCCGATGGATCACCGCTTCTTTCTGAGTGACGGACAAACAATAGGCATCCGGGGTGGTTGGGCGCAACCGCCGGTGCTTTCGCATTCTCGCCTCGGTCGTCGGTCAACGTGACACGGAAGGTGCCGCGACCTCGCTTGCGCGCGAGCAATCTCGTCGAGCGAGACGGCGGTGGCGCCGGACTTGCGAGAGACATAAGTCGAATAGACACGCCGTTCTTTTCGAGCAGTAAAAGCCTGACCGGTCGAGTTGACCGTTTTGCGGCCGCGGATTTACGTGGCCACCTGCGCCGAAACACCGCCGGCGAGAAGGTAACAGGGCAGAGGAGGAGAAAGCGTCTTCTAACCTCATTGTCAGTACGTTGCAGCGCATGCAGCAACATAGCGCAAAATGGGCGCGTCCCAAATAAATGCATTACTTTTGTCTTCATTCATTCACGTCCGCACTCTCACCTTTTCCACATTAAGAAATGAGCCGTGTAACCCTCATCCTCTTATTTTCATCCATGGATCAAATTGTCAACCGCTTTCTCAAAATACGTTAGCTTGACATTTCGCAAAGCGACGGCTGCCTCCTCTGCACCCCCAGCACCGAGAAACAATTCCGCTTGGCCGATGTCTTGTCGAAGAGCCCGCGCTGTCGGCTTAGAAGAGGTGGAAATGGACGCGCAAGGCTATGTTTACGCCACACTGCACTCCGCACGTGGAGCACGCTGTGCCCACCCATCGGCTTCATCGCCCACATCGATACCAGCTGACGCCTCGGGCGCCAATGTCCGACCGCGCATTGTGCACCGCTTCGACGGCACGGTCGTTTGTCCTCGTCGTATGAAGCCGAGCATTGTCACCACCGTCGAGAAATTCCTCAGAGTTGCTCCTACGCCCGCGGCGAAGACCTCGCAGTTACCGACTGGCCCACACTGTTCGGGTGCCGACGACAAAGCAGGCATTGCCGAAATCGTCTGCACATGGCCTGCCTCAGTACGCAGCACCCGCGAAGTGAAAGCACGGTCGTCGCGCGTGGCCTTCAACCCCGACGAGGAAAAGATGGACGCGGCGCCCACCACCCGACGTCGAACGCCTCGGCTGTGAATGGGCTTACCACCATGGACGGCGGTGGCGAAGTCGGGCGAGCTTGAGCCCGAAAGACTTTCAATGCAGCCTCTGCGCGCATCGACATCACTGGCGTTGGCGTCACTGCTCTCCCGCCAAAGACAAGATGGTGGAACGCCACGCCCGCCTCGCCACCGAGTTGGTGCAGAAGATGCCCGCCGCAGAAGGTCCCCGAAGCCACCACCGGCTACGAAGGTTTCTTCCACCTCACCGGTCTTTTCCGGGATCGGCGGAGCGCGCCACGCTCAATTTCATCATCCGCGACCACGACAGAGAGCGCTTCGAAGCGCGCAGCCACATACTCCGCCGCGGATTGGTGCCGGGCATGAATCTCGTAAATATGGCTACGAAAGCCACTCGCCCTTCAGCTCGACGACACCTCATTATAATATGCGCGAAGGTGGAACCCGTCAGACGCACATCATCGACATCGCCCGCGTCGCATGGAAACTGCCGGTGTGGAACCGCAGATCAAAGCCATTCGCGGCGGCACCGGACGGGAGCGCAACTCTCCTTCCATGGGACTTTCCTGCCCTATCGTCTTCGCCGGCGGGCTCAACTTCCACGGCGCGAGTTCCTCCCCATCGACCTCAAAAGGCTGCGGTGGCGATCAACATCGTGCGACTCACCGAAGCGCGCTACCGCGGGCTGTTCCCGGCCCCGCTTGCACGCCAATCTGCACCCGGTTCCTGCCGGAGCACGAGGCGTTTCGAGGCGCAGCTGCAGAACCATTGTCATGCGCCCTGCCGGCCGATGTGCCGACGCACGCAAACGTCGCCCATGACTCCTCTATAGCACAAATGCTCCCCGCAGTTGAAGAAAACTGCGAGCTATTATGTCGGAGTGGAGTTTATCGTTGACGCGTCGCCACGGATGCTTCTTTTTCCGCCATTTGGCGCGGCAGATACCCGTCACGGTGAGGAGAAGTCGCTTCACCGGACGGACCGGCCAGCAGCCTTTTTCGGAGCGCGATCGGCGATGCGGCGCAACTGACGGTCGAGTACCGAAACCATTTTCCGTGCCAGCGACATGAAGTTGGCAGGGCCAGACTGCTATCGGCATTGTCGCAAACGAAATTTTCTTCGAGGGTCGATATTTTCGTCAGCAGTTCATCGCGCTTTGCCTTTGGTGCGCTACCATGGAGGCCTCCGATTCGTTGCCCAAGAACATCGTTTCGGCGCATTTCGCGCTCCAGTTCCCAAAGTTCGTTGGCAGTCGGGCGGCGGTTGAGGATCACGACCGTCGCGCTCGTGGGCGGGCCGCCTTTCACGCTCTGTCCGTAGTTGTCGGAGTTGCACCAGAGCGGTCCGCCCTCCGGAACCACCGGCATCAACACGTCGTTGCCCGCACAGACGCTTTATCTACACCGCTTCGCTGCTACCGCCGAGAAACGAAAAGCTGGCTCCGTGCACCGCTTCGCACGAGGTCGACCGTTTGTCAGCGCGTGCGAGAGTGATCTACCTGCGCGCACGCAAGCGCGGTCGCTTTCCCGTCGAGACGACGGCGACGAGTTGCCGTCATGCGGAATATTGCGAACCGCAATCCGCAAAACAACGGAAGCAGCGTGAGTAAGCCGAATAAAAGGACGCGCATAAATGGGTAGTCGGTTGATACACAGAGTGGTCTATTGGCGAATATAGTCTGCTAAGTGACGTTCTGCCAAAATATACACTGAGAAAGCGTCGCTTTTGCAACCTTATTTCCAGATTTACACGCAAATGACCGATTTTCTTATCCAGTTTATGACGACGGTTTTCGCCCATAATTCAGACTGCTGCTGTTGTTGCAACTGCCATTTTCGCAGCGCCATGTCTTGCATGTCCCACGGCCTCGTCGTTTTCGTCCACTATTTCCACGCCAAGCATCGTTTCGATCACGTCTATCGTCACGAGACCGCGATCGTGCCATATCGAAGTCAGATGAAAAGTCTACCGAGATGTGCTCAGCTATTTTCGAGCATCAGTTCCCAGATGTTTCGGACACCGGTTCGTCATCGCGAAAAGCCAGAATGGGGCGAATCAACCACCACGCGCTGTGCAAACGTGATCTTCCGAGAGTTCTTCGAGCACACGGCGCGCAGCACCGCACCTGCTGATATATTCTTCGCTGATCGCTGACCGGAATGCGGCTGTAGGAGTGCTGGGTGCTCTTCGTCGACGTGATAAAACTCACTCCCAACGCTCGCGTCTGCGCGCACCGTGGCGGCTACTGTGGCTGGCGTCATGATCTGCTCGGCACGCACCGCGTTTCAAGAAACTGCGTGATGGCTTTTCGTTTTGGCCTTTGAACACGCCTTTCCTCCATCACTCCACGTCCACCATGGCCTGCAATTTCTTCGCGACTCACGGAGAGTTGCGCTTTTCGCCGCTGCCACCATGCGCGCCGTCACGAGTCTGAGAAAGCAACACTAAGGGGTAGGTAATAATAATGGAGCACGCGGATGATGCGCGTCGCGCCCAACGCCATTTCGCTAAGGCGCGAGTAGGTGGCGCTCCACTGCTTTCGGCATGACTCTCGAGATCACCCAGGATGAGCAGCGTCATCACCGAAGCGATGCCCACGGCTTCGCTTCCCAAATGATCGAAGCCTCGCGCGCACGCCGGCAGCGCCCACGGTGTGCGCACGGTGATTGAGCGAGAGGATCGCGGCGATGGGTCGATCGATGCTCGGTTTTATACTTTTTGAGGGTGGCGGCGATTTTGCCTTATGCCTTGTTCGCTCGATCTGACGCCAAAGAGAGTGGTCGAAGCCGGCAAAACAGCTTCGAGCACCGAACAAAGAGACGAAAGAAGAGATTACGAGGTGAGAAATTAAAAGCGGTAAATGCGAGATCCATTTAAGTTCGACACGTCCGGCGATGTCTGTGGTTGGTGATGCTGCATATTGCGACTCCCACGAGAGCGGAGCAAACACGGCAGTTTTCGTACCTTTGCGGCGTTTTAAACAACAAATACCCAAATCAATGTATCAAAACCTCTCCTCGAGGAGCAGCTCTGTCCGCCGCTTTTCGCGCAAAGGGCTGACGCGCTCTTTTCACGCACGCGAGCGAGGGTGAAAATCGGTGTCCTCATGAGTGGCCACGTGGCCACGGCCGCACCGTGCTTGGCTGCTAACACCCACGCAGCGACACGCATCGCGACCGCCGAGGATCGTACGGAAGCGTCCGACAGACTCTGACGATGCACGTCTCGCGGAGGGCCGTCACCACGACTCAGCGCCTCCCCCGCCGCCGACGCTGCGGCGACAAGTCGTGACCCTCTCGCGCGAACAGTTGGCCGCGGCGGTGTCGCTCCGTCAACGACGTGCTCAGAAATACTCTGCGCCGGTGTCGATGTCCGACAGCGGCGGTGGTTTCGGAACGCAAACGGACATCAGCATCAACGGCGGAACCTTTGACCAAATTCTTCTTCTCGTCAACGGACTCAATCTCCAATCCTCAAACCGGTCGCATGCGTGCGGAATTTCCGCTCAACCTCGAAGCGACATCGAGGCGCATCGAAAGTGCTCGAGGGCGCGCTTCGCGCGTGTTCGGCTCGCAGGCTTTCTCGGGGGCGGTGAACATCGTCGCGACGCGACGCCCGCACGGCACTCTCCCTCGCCAGCGGGTCGTTTGGTACGGCGCAGGCCGAAGCTCCGCACCGGCTCGCGGGCGCGACGCGGCAACGTCGACTTCACTTCCTCGCTCGGCTTGGGCTACGGCCGTTCGGACGGTGCGGTGCGCAACGAGTGAGTTTCCGCCACGGCGGAAAGCGCTGGCGAGCCGCGCCGACGCGCCCGACTTCCCGCGTCGATGCACTCTTCGGCTGGACGCAATCGAGTTTTTGGTGCCAACATCGTTCTACTCCACCGAGTCGAAGCCAGCCAACGGGAAGGCACGCGTCGACTGCTGGCCGGCGTGGCGCGCCGCGAAACCAAAGGCCGTTTGCACCTTGGTCCGCAGGTGTCGTGGCTACGCAATGCCGACCACTTCCAGTTTCAGTGCGCAACACGCCGACGTATGAGAACTTCAGCCGCGGCGATGTCTTCACCCTGGGCTCAACGTGTCGGACCGATTGGGCGGCAGGCCGCACCGCTGGCGGCGCAGAGATGCGCCAAGAACTCCATTTACTCCGGCAATTTGGGACGCGATCTCGACTCGACTCATTGATGGATTGCCATCGGCGGGCTGCACGCTGATCGCCGTGCTGACAAAGGCGTGTGGCGCGACGACGACGGCGGTATTGCCTGCTACACCAAAGCGCGCCGAGCGAACGATATGAGCTACTGCTGGATGCACGATCTCTTCGACCGCTGGACAGTATCTACTCGGCCTCATGGCGCGGCGCAATCGGAGGCATCGACGAGCAGTTGCGCGCGGTCTATCGGCGTGGATGTGGCGTGGCGACCCAACTCGGCGTGGCGACTCACCGCCCTCGTGGAATCGCCCTGCGCCTGCCCACCTTCACCGGCCTCGTATAGAATCCTTTCGCAGGAGGCAACGTCGGCCTCCGCCCCGAAGCAGAACAGCGCCTTCCGGCCTCGGTGCCTGCCCACCACGCGCGCGTGTGGCATCACGGTGGTCGTGAAGGCAGCGCCGCTTTCTACAACCCGCGGCACCAATGCGCTCGACTGCGATGTATGACGCGAAAAGCGAGTTCCACGCAACTTCCGTCTACGGACAATCTCTGGCGGTGAATCGTCACGGCCACCGCCGATTTCGACCGCCTGCTCGGCACGTCGCAACCGCTGCGCCGCTCGCGCCTCGACTTTGCCTGCCCGTGGCAGGGATCGAAGCGACGATCGGCGTTCTCAAGTCGAACTATGCGCTCGAGCACTCGCACAAGTTTCGTCGCCACCTCGACCATCAGTCTCTTCGCCCACTTGGGTGCGTCGTGGAGTGCTGCGTGTGCAGGATCGCAACGGCCACTTCACATGCACGGTGGATCGCACCAACCCGGCCAAACTCGTCGACACCGGCGCGCTCCCGTCTACGGCGGCACGCACGCCACTCTCGACGTGAAACCGCGATTGGACGACCGATCGCGTTATCGCCTCTTCTGCGATCTGCGCAATGTCGTCACCGACAGCGGCCACTACGCTGATCTCGGCAATGTGAGCAACCCGGCTTCTTCGTCATGGCCGGTGCAGCTTCACCTTCTGATCGCCCTGCCTTCGTCCTGCGCGGCGCACTTTGCCGCCGAGGCGGGACACCTGTCGAAAGCACAACGCGCCGCACGCTTCCTCGGAGCGACGCGGCGTTTTCATTCTCGGCGACTGTTACGCAAAAGCTCCCCACTTGCGCTAAAAGTTGAGGACTTTCGCGCAAAGTCCAACTCTTCTGTTCCCGCGCAAGCAAATGAGACCGCCTGTCTACGAGATCTGTGTGAAGTCCACCCTCATCAGGCAGAATACACGGCGCCAGGACGGCGTCTACTCGCTTCGGGCGAGTAGCGCAGTGCGTCCGTCGATTTTCAACGACAGCGGAGCGGTCGAAACGCGCATGGCGCACACGTCTGACTCAGGTAGACGGCGGGCTAAAAGCGCGTCGAGGGCATCCTTCGCCGGTAAAGGCCGTCGCCGATATAATCGTTGATTGTGAAGCAGCCCACGCCGAAGGAGGTGAGATTTGGTAGCGCGTGCTCTGCGAGACGGATCGACGCGATAGTTCGTCAGTCCGGCCTCGCCAATGAGGCGCGCGGCGGAGATAAGCGGGCCACCACGGGCACTACCGAGCCAGGGGTCGCTCGATCCCCAACGACCGCCGATGAGCACTAATCACTTTCGGCGAGGAAACGCGTTGAGTTGCTCGATTTTCGCGTCGGCAATGAGCGAGTATGGTTGCCGGCCGAATAATGGTCGGTCTTCACATAAACTCATCGGTCAGCTCAGTCGAAATTGCCGTGTCCCAGGGCATTGTCGCTACGCAAGAGCACGCGCGACGGATCGATGGGCCGAAAGGTCGATGTTCACGTCGGTGCGTCGACCATGGAAGCGAGTTGCAGCAAGAACACACAGCGTGATTTTTCGGCATCGATCTCGACGGCAAACTCAATTTCGACGGGGCGGCGCATGGCTTCTTCGCTCATTTCGCAGCACTTCGCGCATAATTTGCGGCAGCGGTACGATCGTCGTGCTCCAACACGCCGACAAAACTGATGATCTTTTCGGCCGCCGGACACAGGCGGGATAGATGACTTGGTCGGTGGGCTGAGTAGAGGCGATGAACTGCAACGAGCCGTCGGCATCGGCCGTTTTGACGGGAAGCAGAGAGGTTGAAGCCGTCGTCGACGGAGCAGTTCTCACCGAGATCAGGTCGAGGGCAGAAGCGAGTTTGCGTTTCGCGCAGCGCCATTTCGTATCGGAGGTTTGCAACACCCGCGCGGGATGCGCCGCAGACACGCAGGTGCGACCGCCGTCCACGATGTATTTGCCCAAACCGAGCGCCAAACCACCGTCCCTCTTCGGCGCGCTCGTCGTCGAGGGGATAGTAGCTGAGCGAGCGACCACGCCCGAAAATGTTGGGATAGAAATGATCGCCGTAGCGACTGCCCACCACTTCTTGCAGCACCACGGCCATTTTCTCTCGTCGATCACATTGCGCGTGCTTGCATGTAGGCTTTCGAGTCCCTGAAAACACCGAGGGCGTACACCCCTTGATGGCATCGCAGAGCATGGAGAGCATGCGCCCGTGGTTGTCGAGATAGGGCACCGTAGGTGTTGTAGATCCCGGCAAACGGTTGGTAGTGACTGTCTTCGAGCAGTGAACTGGAGCGCACGGCCACAGGACAGCGGAGGTGTCGACGAAAGTGAGGAGGTCGCCTTCGAGTTGCTCGGGCAAACGCGCACGACGGAAGGCATCGAGATCTGGGCGTCGTCCACGATCGGAAAGCCGCGAGCTGGTAGAGATTGTTCGTCTCCAAGAATTCCTCGAACAGATCGGTGAGAGCACCACCGTCTTGGGAATCATGACGGTGGCGTTGTCGAAGTGATTTCGGGTGGGCTTTGACGAGATTGTCGATGAGCCAGACCGCGCCCTTTGCCGCCGAGCGAACCTTCGCCGATGCGGGCGAAATTGGAGTAGCGGTCGAAACGATCGCGGCGGAACACGGCGACGACACCGCGGTTTTTCATCAGCCGATACCGCACAATCGGTCAAAGATGATGCGCCAGGGGCATCGAGGTCGCGCAATTCTTTCCCACGAGCTGTTTCACAAACTCAGCTGCGGGAAACAGCGCGCGATCAGGAGCCAGCGCGAGACGTGGTTGCGCGTGATGTGATAGAGAGCAGTCGGCCGGCACACTGAGGATAGCGTTTGCATCTCTGAGATTGCGGGCGCGCGCCACTCCGAACGTGCGGGGTCGCGGAAACACGAAATCGCCGAAGCCGAAATGTCTGTTTCACGGCGCGACGCAGATCGACGCACCATCTTTTCGGAGTTTTTGTCGACGAAAGCGGCGTTGTGCGCCGGAGGCTTCGAGGCATTGTGCGACCCGGCGGACTCCGGAGGATGAGGGCAAGAACGGATCGGTTTTGCGGAGGCGCGTGAGAGGCGCATTCGGCTGGATCGACCATCGCCGCGCGGATAGCGGCGCATCGGTGATGACGCCAGCACGTTGTTGATGTGCGTCATAGAGCGCGGTGGCTTCCTCGTAGGTGCGCGCGCCAGCGATCTTCGACGACCGCGCATGCGCAGGTGCTGGTGTTCGTTGAGGCTTCGGTGGCAAAACTCCTGACTTTGTTGCGAAGACGAACTTATAAAGCTCGGCAGGGACGGAGGGTAGAACCGAATGTTGTCTTCGACGAGATGATGAGTGCTTCCCTCCTCTTTCGATGTCGTGATCGAGGTTCATCTTGTCCTCGAGCAACGGGATGATGGGAGGAGCAACCGGTGTTGCCTAACCAGCAGAACACATACTCGAAGGCCGAAGATCTTCGTGCTCGATGCGTGCCGTGATGCCGTGACTGAAGGGGTGAGCACGACGACGGGGATGTGTTCCGTTGCGCGCGCCGATGTCACGGGCGATGTCGAAGGTGCTGCTGTTGTCCGTTCCGGGCATGACGATGATGAGGTCGAACGAATGCCCCAGTTCGCCCCAAGCCCTCGTCGGCGGTGCTCACTGGTGAAGCGCGGCGGATAGCGCAGCGAGAGGGCGGCATCTTCGTTGAAGAGGTTTTTCGTCGATGCGCCCGTCGTCTTCGGAGCATGAAAGCATCGTAGGGGTTGGCGATGAGAAACATTAAAGATACGCCGTGTCAGGAGATGATCGAACAGACGTATCTTTCAGATAGAGTTGCGAAATGTGTCTCATATAGTGCTTTGTACGGGCTGGACGGTGTTGCCTGAAAAACCGCGAGACAGCGAGTGGCCGCGGCCGACTAAAAAGCCGCGCGGTACTTGTCTTCGTCGTGATCTTCGAGCATGGAGATAAGAGGTGTAACGCGAGGGCGCAAGGCGGCGCGCTTCGAGTGCTTCGCACACAGTCCATCCGTGAGTGGGTGCAGTTGGAGAAGCGACATTCGTGGCCGAGGGCGAAGATGTCGCGGAAATAGTGGACAGTTTCTTCGGGTTCCAGTCGAAGGTGCCGAAACCTTGATGCCGAATGTCGATGAGGCTACTCCGTCGGGCAAGTCGAGAGTTGGCTGAAAGTGGTGGTGTGCATACCGGTGCCGGTGCGATTCGGAAATTTCAGCGGTGCGCGCACACACGCGCCGGGGATGAGGCGATTGAGCAAAGTGCTCTTGCCTACGCCCGAATGACCGGCCAGCAGCGTGATGCGGTCGCGAAGGTGGGGCTCAACTCGAGTCCCTTCGCCGGTGACGCCGAAACGAGTACTCGTAGCCGATGTCGCGATACACCTGGAGGCACGGGCGTGGCGCGTTCTCTTCATTGAGGTCATCGATTTTGTTGCAGGCCAGCACCACGGGCACGCGATAGGCTTCGGCCGAAGCGAGGAAGCGATCGATGAAGGTGGTGGACGTCTCGGGCGCGCAATGGTGGCGACCAGAGCGCGCGGTCGATGTTGGCAGCGAGAATGGCTTTTGTTTCGAGAGATCTGACGCTTTGCAATGATGTAATTGCGGCGTTCGTCGAGTCGCGGTGATGAAGGCGATTTCGTCGTTAGGTTGGTATGCCACATAGCCTACGCCGACGGCAACGGGGTTGGTGCGGATACCTTTGAGACGGAAAACGTTCCTGACGCGATATTCACCTGCCCGCGCCATCGGTGCGCATGATGCAGCTCACTGCCGGTGTTGCGTACCACGACTGCCGTGAGCCGCTGTGGTGGAGGAAGTTTTTTGCTGTTCGAGGTTTACGAGCCAAAAGCGTAGATGTTTGTGACCTTAGACGGTCGCGATTTTAGACCGGCAGCTGAGCAGATCTTCGATGCGCTTTAATTATCTTGTCGGGAGCTTCTGCAGATCGCCTTCGCCATCTTTCGCCACGTCTTCGGGCACACCGTCTTTGGTGCTCTTCTTGAGTTGTCGATACCGTCGCGACGCACATTGCGCACGGCGATTTTCGCTTCTTCACCTTCTTGATTGCATTGTTTGGTGAGGTCGCGGCGACGCTCTTCGGTGAGGGCGGAATGCCCAAACGGATCACTTCGCCGTTATTTTCGGGCATGATGCCCACATTGCTATCGATGATGGCCTTCGATGGATGGAACATGCTTTTTGTCCCGCGTTTTCGATGGCGATGGTGCGAACCGGGGTGAGTAGATGGCGCCACGTTGTTGATGGGGCACTTATCGAACCGTAGGGAGTTCACCAGCACTTGGTCGAGAATGTGCACGTTGGCTTTACCGGCACGGATGTGCGAAAGGGTTTCTTCGAGGTGCATCACGCTCATTTCCATGCGCTCTTCGCAGGCGGCGAGCAATTGCTTTACGTCTAACATAAGGGATAGCGTCTATTCGAGAGTTTGAAATATGATTGTGGCAAATTTACGACGCGTTTTGTGAAGTGCAAGAAAAAGGAGGCAAAATGCGGAACTCCCGTGTTTTGCCTCCCGAGGGGATGCCTCGACAACCGTTCTCGCATTGCGGAGGAGAAAAGGTTGCCCCTTTTTATGTCGACTCGTCGCCTTCGGCAAGCCAACGATGCACAAAAGCATCGACTACATGGGGTCGACGTCAAAATAGATCGTGACATTGCGACAAGCGCTGTGTGACAACACGCGATCGCGCGCTGCCAACAACGTGGCGCGCACCGAAGCGGGGCTCAGCGTGGGCGAAACTTTCAACAACAACTTGCGAATGTGCTGCAACTGGACGTAGCCCACCGCCGGTTTGTCGGGACCGAGCAAATCGTCGCCGAAATGCGGCCGCAACAAGTCGCCGAGCAGGCGAGCGGTGACGGCGACGGTGCGCTCCTCGCGGTGTTTGAGATAGATGGTGATCAGGCGCACTTCGGGCGGAAAGCGAAAAATGCGCCGATCGGCCATTTCGCTTTTGCGGTATCGCTTGACAGTCGTCGGCCACCACTTGGCGCGCACGACGGGCAAATCGGGTTGCCGCGTTCTGTCAACACCACGCGTCTGCGACTGCCGCGGCGCCCGGCGCGTCCGGCCACCTGCGAAAGCATTTGAAAGGCGCGTTCGTGGGCGCGAAAGTCGCAACGGTTCAGCAGTTGGTTCGTACTGACGATACCCCACCACGCTGACTCCGCCGAAATTCAGCGCTTTGGTCTACTATCCGCGTGCCGACCAACAGGTTGGAACGGCCGTTTTGAAACTCGCGGATGATGCGTTCGCAGGCCGTCTCGCGAGCGGGTGGTGCTCCAAACCATGCGCGCCACTTTCGCCGTGGGGAAACAAGCCCGACGGCGGCCTCGATTTTCTCCGTGCCGGCGCCGATGTCGCGCAATCGGCCTGTTCGCACTGCGGACAATGGTGGGCACTTGATACTGCGCGCCGCAATAGTGGCAAAACGAGTTTATTGAACTCAAATGCAGCGTGAGGGGCACATCACATTGGCACAACGCGGCGACCATCCACAACTTCTGCACTGCAACGACGGACTGTAACCGCGCCGATTGAGGAAAAGAATGGCTTGTTGGCCATTTTCCAAAGCGGCGTTCACTTCTTCGTGCAAACGCGGTGAGAAAGGCGTGGGCACTAGTTTTCGGCGCACTGGCCAGTCTTCGACGATGATCTCGGCATTTGCACATCGCCGAAGCGCCGATCTAATCGCACCAAGCCATTTTCGTCGTCGGCGTTCTTATAACTCTCCAACGAGGGCGTGAAAGCGGTGCCGAGCAAGACCCTAGCGCCACAGCGGTGCGCCGCGAGGATGGCCACATCGCGCGCATTGTAGCGCGGAGCCGGATCTTGCTGCTTGTAAGAGGTCTCGTGCTCTTCGTCAACGATGATCAATCCGAGATTTTGAAAGGGCAAAAACACAGAAGAGCGCACGCCGAGCAACAAAGGATAGGCGTTTTCGCTCAACTGCCGCTGCCAATTCTACTCGCTCGTTGTCGGGAAACCTGGGAATGGTAGACCGAGCTGCCGGAACACGCGACCGAGACGATCTGCAGGATTTGGTGTCGTCAACGCGATTTCGGGCAACAAGAACAGCACTTTGTTTTCCCTCGGCGATGACGCGCCGTATGAGTTCGATGTAGACTTCTGTCTTGCCGCTCGAGGTCACGCCGTGCAAGAGCACCACTTTTTCTTCCCACGCAGCGAGAATCGCATCGTGCGCCGCTTTGCTGCGCTTCGCTCAGGGGACGCGGCGCCAAGCCCTCCACAGGCTTTGTGGGTCTTGAGACGTCCCACCTCGACCAAGGTGGAAATGAGCAGTCCGCGGCGCACGCAAGGTCATGGCTGCTGCTCCGCCTCGGGCAAGGCCTCGACGAGTTCGGAACGGCGCACTTCGGCGAGCAAGGCGAAACTGATTGAGTCGCTCGGCCGCCGCTATGCCGGCTCGATCGGCGAAAGCCAACATCGCCTCGGACTGTCGCGGCGACCGCCCCAGCTGTTTCAGCGCCTCGCTCGAGCGCCTCCGCCGAAGCGTAGTCGGGAGCGATCGTGAGTCGCGCTTCGCTTTTCGCCTGGAAGCCTGACTCACTTTTTCTTCGACCGATGCAACGCGCTTCGACCAGGTTTTGAGTGCGCAACAATCCCGGTCGCGGAACAGCCTGCGCAAATCGCTCACGCGCAAAGGTTTGGCCATCAACGCCCTGCAAGACTTCGCGCGCTTGCTCATCGTGCGCCCTCATCGTGCGGATCCGCGTCTTCTGCCAAGGCAAAGAGCGTTTCGCTCTCCAACTCAACCCGGCAGGCAAGGCGGCTTTCATCACTCGCCGGGACAGCACATATAATATTGCGCCATCCAGCGCCAGCGGCGATTTGCGGCTCGAGCAACAACGGTCGTTCGTCGACCAACTCCTCAACCGTCTTGATGCGCTCTTCGTCGAAGTTCGCCAACCTTCGTGCAAACGAATGACAATGCCGGTGTAGCGTTTGTTTTTGCAACGGCACCACCACACGCGAGCCGACGACGACGCGCCCGTCGAGTTGTGTGGGCAATCGATAGGTGTACGCACCGGGAACGGCGAGGGGGAGCACAATGTCTGCGAACATGGAGAGGATATGACGGGGGCGGCAACGTCTGTGCGCCGCCGCCCGCGATTAGTCTTTTGAGCAGTTTGAAACTTTGACGATGATAGGGTGTCGGCCCGTGCGCAGCAATCGCCGCACGGTGCGCCGCCGTCGGGTAACCGGCGTTGCGATTCCACGCATAGTCGGGGTATTCTTCGTGCAACGCGGCCATATAATCGTCGCGATAGGTCTTGGCCAACACCGAAGCGGCGGCGATCGACAGATATTTTGCATCGCCCTTCACAATGGTGGTGTGCGGGATTTCGAGCACCTCGCGCACATAGGGCTTGAAGCGGTTGCTGCCGACGATAATACATTCGGGGGCAAAGCTGCAAACCGTCGAGTGCGCGGTGCATGGCCAGGATGGCGGCGTTCAAGATGTTGATCCGGTCGATCTCTTCTGCGTCGACCACACCGACCGCCCACGCCAAGGCATCCTGCTCGATGATCGGGCGCAACGCGCGCCGACGCGCATCGGTCAGTTGTTTCGAATCGTTGAGCAGTTCGTTGTGATAGTCGGGAGGAAGAATGACCGCGGCGGCATAGACCGCACCGGCCAAACAGCCGCGACCGGCTTCGTCGCAACCGGCCTCGAGCAGTCCCATCTGATTGTGGTGAGCGAGCAGCACTGAACGAACGACTTAGATCACCACGGCCGTGCCGGAGGCCACGACCATGAGCATCGAGCCCGAAGCACCCACGGCTTCGTAATCCAACTTCAGCCCACCACGGCATTGGCACCGAGGCGTTGGGCTTTTTTGCGAGTTCGGCGAGCCGCCCTTTACCTTCGCGCAGCATGCGTTCGTACGAACCGAACGACCGCCGAAGACATCAGTGATACGCGAAGAAATCCTTCACAAAGTTAGCGCCGATGATGGTCTCGGCCGAGATGATACCGCGATATTCGCGAATGGGGTGTCCTTCTATCGAGGGCGTGGTAGTCAGTAACATAACGTTCAATTTTGAGTGTGATGTTGATAAGGACAAAGGTAAGTGTTTAGAACGAAAGACCAAAGATTGCACCGAAAAATCCGCATTTGTCTCTCGGCAGAACACTACCTTCCGATAAGAAGCCTCAACGGCTCGGGCCAACCGGCAAACATGGGCGGAAATCACCTACGATGATTTCCGCCCAGCTGTCTTCTATAAATAAGGAGTGCACTCGCCCGAGCGAGCCAACGCGGGCGTTCAGAACATGCGCACCACGCGCTGGCAGCGCCCATAAAAACGATCGATTTCGTCCTCGGTGTTGTAGAGCGCAAACGAACGCGCGCCATACCTTCCACTCCACAACGCGCCATGAGCGGTTGTGCGCGAATGATGGCCGGTGCGGATCGCAAAACCGAGGCGGTCGAGCAAGGTACCCAAGTCCATCGGGTGGATCTCGCCCCACATTGAACGAAACGACCGAAGTCTTTCCGGGCACCGTACCGTAGAACTGCATTTGATCGATCTCGGCCATGCGCGCCATGGCGTGACGCGTGAGCACCCTTCGTGCGCTGCAATCCGATCCAGCCCCACCGCCTCCACACTAGTCGATGGCAGCGGCCAAACCATGCGTACCCACATAGTCGGCGTGCCCGCTTCGAACTTAAATGGCAGGCGTTCGAAGGTGGTGTGCTCAAAAAGTGACGCGGGCGATCATCTCCGCCCCCTTGATAGGGAGGGGAGTTGCTCCAACAGCGCTTCTTTGCCGTAAAGCACGCCCACGCCGGTGGGACCGTAGATTTTTGTGTGCGCTGAACGTGAGAAAATCGCAATCCAACTCCTGCACATCGACCGGAAAATGCGGCACACTCTGCGCGCCGTCCACCAGAAGTAGGCACCGGCGTCGTGTGCCATCCGCGCTATCCGCGTACGGGATTCACCGTGCCGAGTACGTTGCTCACATGGCAGCGCGCACACCGCGGTGCGCTCATTGAGCAGCGCGGCGGAGCTGAGGTCCAAACGCCCCTCGTCGTCCATCGGCACGACGCGCAGCGTGAAAGCCCACCGCTCACGTGCCAACTGCCAGGGCACAATGTTGGAGTGGTGCTCCATGACGGTGACAATCACCCTCATCGCCCCTCGCGCAGGAAGGCTACGCGAAAAACGACGCAGCGACGAGGTTGAGGTCTCGGTCGTTCCTCGCGTGAAAACGATCTCGGCCGTGGAACGCGCATTGAGGAACGAGCGCACCCGTTCGCGCGCCCTTCGTGCAACGCGGTGGCTTCTTGCGAAAAGCGTGTGGATGCCGCGATGCACATTGGCGTTGCAGGTGGTGTAGAGCGCGTCCATGGCCTCCAACACGGCGTGGGGCTTCTGTGTCGTGGCGGCATTGTCGAGATACACCAACGGGCGGCCGTGCACTCACGACCAGTATGGGAAAAATCTTCGCGATAGTCGGTCATCATGAGCGGTTTCCGGTTCAAACTTAACGGCACATTCTTCACAACCGTCGGCACAGTGGCGCTGTTCGCCGCGAAAACGGCGTTCCACGAGGTCGGAGAGCCGATCGCGCAGCGCTTCGCTCGGCACACGCTGCAGCACCCCCGGCCACAAAGGCATGTTGCAAGAGCAGGCGCGCCTCGGCGAGGGAATACCACGCTGGCGCAGATAGAGCAAGGCGCTTTTCGTCGAGTTTAGCCAATCGTCGAACCGTGGTTGCAGCGCACATCGTCGGCATAGATTTCGAGCATCGAGGAGAGTACATGCGCCGTGGGCGAAATGCAGAGGTTGGCGCTGTTTTGGTGCGAAAGCGTTTGTTGCGCACCGGGCGCACCCATTACCTTGCCCGCAAAGGCCGCACGACCTCACCGTCGAGCACATATTTGAAGAGCATGTCGGAGGTGCGAGGCTTCGGCCACTCGATCCACCAGCAGGTTGTTGTCCACGTGCTGGCGACCGTCGGTGATAGCCACACCGGCTGTTTGACAGTCGGCACCTGTGCCGAGCAGGCACATTGGTCATCGTGCGCGAAACACCCGTGGTGAAGGAGAAGCCGTTGAGGCTCACGCGACTGCGTGCCTGTTGTTCCATGCAGACGTTGCTGAAACGGTGGTTACCCTCACGCGTTTCCTCGAGCGTGTAGACCGATACGCGGCGTCTTCGGCCGCATAAATCTCGGTGACTTGCGTGGTGAGGGTAACGATGGGTGCCGTCGGCATGCTCGCACCAGCACATTCACACTCGCGCCGGCCTCGGCCACGATGAGCAGGCGGCGATGGGAAAGCAGATCGACAGCCGCGCGCGAACGGAGCACGACTTTTGCACCGTGCGCTCCATCTGCACGGCCGCCACGTGGATGAGCAAACCGTCTTGTGCGAAGAGCGTGTTTAGACGCGTCACGACGTCGCGCTCTTCTCGGTCGGCATGCTTGTGCTGATTGGCGGGTTCGTGGTGAGCTGCGCGATCATAGTAGCGTTCGAGCCATTCAGGGTGTTCCGCAGCGGCACGACAGAGGGAGAGGAGATGCACGCCATCGGGCAATTCGACGTCGTCGGCCAAGGGCACCACCACATCGTTGATAACATGGACGGGCACGGTGGCCAAATTCGGCACAGCGCATCCGCGGTCGTCGCCGGGACGCAGTCCATCGAGGGTGTGCGTGAAGTCGGAATGGTATTCGTCCGCGAAAATGGCGGAGGCGTTGGTATAGTTTGTAGCGTTCGGTCTTGCGGTTGGGCGAGTCACGCCGGAAAGGAAGCGCCGGGCATCGTCGCGGTGCGCATTGAGCGGCGCACAGCTGTTGCCATCGATGAGGGCGCGTTGTTCGTCAAAAAGACGGAGATATTGTTGAGTCCGGACATGGGGAATCTGACTGAGAGGGGTGGAAACTATCGGAACGTGGCGCCGTACAACACAGCGACAAGCCGGTTACTGATGGCCTAAGGCGCTCACTGCGCCAGTTCTTCCTTGATCCAATCGAAACCACGCTTTTCGATCTCGTAGCCCAAATCGGCTGCTACCTTCTTTCACCACACGACCGTTGGACCAGCACGTGCACAAAGTCGGGGCGCAGGTAATGAGCATGCGTTGGTGTGCGTGATCACCATGGCCGACGTTTGCGGGGTGCGCAGTTGGTTGAAACCTTCGGCCACAATGCGCAGAGCGTCGACGTCCAAAACCGGAGTCCGTTTTCGTCGAGATGGAGAACGTGGGTTCCAACACGGCCATTTTGGAAGATTTCGCTGCGTTTGCGCTCACCGCCAGAGAAACCTGTTCGTTCACCTGCGGCTCATGGAAGTGCGCGCGTCGAGGCCGACGAGTTTGCGCTTTTCGCGCAGCACTTGAGGGAAATCGGCCGCGGCAACGGGTCTTGTGCCGAAATACTTGCGCTTGGCGTTGAGGGCGGCGCGCATGAGTTGGTCATCGACACCGGGGATTTGATCGGTGCTTGAAAACGACATGAAGATCCCTTCGTGGCTGCGCTCTTCGGGTTCGAGATCGAGCAGGTTCTTGCCATTGAAGATCACTTCGCCTTCGGTGACTTCGCATATTTGGGGTTGCCCACCAACATTGAGAGGGTCGACTTGCGACCGTTGCGGGGCCCTATCAGCACGTGCACTTCACCGTCGCGAATGGTGAGATTGATGCCGCGGAGAATTTCTTTGCCTTCGACTGAGGCGTGAAGATTGCGTACTTATGGCGGTGGTTGTTTCTGTATTGAGGAGATGGATGAGGGAAAACCCGAGCCACAACGGCAGCGCGAGCACTTTTGTGCCGACGCTCGGAACACCCGTGGGGACGCGCGCGATGCCGATCGGCAGAAAACGGCGAAGCGGAACGAACTCACGAGGAGTTTTTCGAGAAATATCGTATGCGCCGTATCACTCCGCAAAGATACTATTTTATTTCGTGCTACCAACTTTTTCGAGCGCTTTTTCATCTCTCGCAACGCGAATCGACGCTCATCGCCACCTTCCGTTGCCACCGCAAAAGGGCGGAACTCGATCTTGTGGACGCTCTTCAAAAACAAGCCAACTTTTTCGCAAAAACACAACAACTTTTCTCACATTCTCCACTGGTTTGAAACTGGGAATCACTACGCCCGAAACAACATCCGACAGAAGGTGAAGTTCTGCGCATTTTTCGTCCCTCACGCGCGCATCACGCGCATCCGCTGTTTTCCGATTTTTGCCTTCACTCCTTCACCCACCCCTTTCAACACACTAACAAACAAAAACATTACAGGTGAAGGCTTCACCCTCCTCTGCCTCACCTCCCTTCACCCGTTCTCCCCTCTACTCCCCATCCCATCGGTGAAGGCTTTCGGGTGAAGCCTTTCACACTTATCATCCTGCGGTTCAGACCATTATACCACAAAGGTGAAGATGTGAAGGCAAAATCGGAAAAGCAGTGGATGCGCGCGTAATGCGCGCGCGAGGCAGCCTTTCACCGCAACGAGGCCTACACCCCTTCCCTCGACAATCACCAGAGACAAAAACGACGGTCGAGAACATGGTTTTTCACTACCGAACCGGCCACAAAAACGCCCCTATTTCACCCCATTCCGGAGTGAGTTGTCGCCGACATTATGAAAACAAGCGGGAAAAATTTGCGACTTCCAAAATACTGCGTAACTTTGTCGCGTAATACTTAATCCCATACGAAAATAAACACGACTAAGGATCTGACCTCGTCGATCTTTTGCGTTGAACAGAAAAACACCACCTCTTCATTTATTTCCCCAGCTATGACCTCACGACTTGAACAGCCTCGTCGAGCGGTTTGCCGACGGACGCAACACTCGTTTTGCCAAACTACTCGAAACAAAACGAAGCACGCATCTGCCCTATCTGACCGGAGCCGTGCAACCTAAATATGATTTTCTCGAAGCGGTGAGCGAAAAACCTCGGCGTTTCGATCGACTGGCTCATTTCGGGCGAGGGTCGCATGCTGCGCGCCGAAAAACCGTGCCGAACGCGAAGCGAAGAAAAAGGCACAACGCGAACTCGAACAGAGGGACTCCCCTGTCTTCGATTGCGACTTTCACCTGCGGTTTCGACGACGTGGAAAACGACCAAACCGCGCGCCCGAGCTTACTTTTATGGACACGCACTTTCAACCGCCAGGCCGACTTTGTGGTGCTCGGTGCAGGGTCGCATGCATGTTGCCCGACCTCGAACCCGGCGACAAGATTGCCCTGCGTCGCGTGACGATAGACAACCTCGAACCCGGGCCACATTTACGCGGTGGTGCTCGACGGTCTCCGCACCGTGAAGACTTCGCCGCCGTGCCGGAAGATCCCACCATGCTCGACTTCGTGGCCAGCAACCCCGAATACGGCACGGAGCGTTACCCCATCAACTGCATTTTACACCTCTACAAGGTGGTGGGAAAATCTGCACGCATTCTGATTAGCCCGCTCCCACGCGCTTACTTCGATTGCGCACCCTGCGCTCCGTCTACACATCCTCCACACGTCGTTAAATCCCACGCCTCCCACACTTTCAAATCTCCCTGCCTGTGCGGCGCGCACCTTCTGTAACGTCAGTGCCCTCCCACCTCATTTCCACACACACCGGAGGCAGTAGCTACACAAAAGATCCATCGACAGCGTCGTACGAACAGCGCTGTCGATGGATGCTCTTTTAGCGGCGGGGGCTGAGTGAGTTAGGCGACACCTTATTTATATATGGAGTAGAAGAAGAACGAACGCTTCCGCTGAGTAGCTTTTCTCCGTAGAGATTTCAGCCGTGCTTTATTTGAAAGAAATTCACCTTAGAACACAAGAAAAACACACTTCTCCCTTTTCTCCAAGTGAGAGAGAAGAAAAAGCCCTCTTTCCTCGCCGCCACCCTATCTCCAACAGGGAAGATTATTCAATTTATCACGCTTTTCTGTGTCATATTCACCCATATTGTCCCACAAAGGCAAAAAGAAACACAGAAACCGGTCAATTTTCCTCATGCGTATCAGTTTTTTTATATTTTTGCCTGTATATTCCCGAACTATGCACCGACATGAACTCCTCATGTTTTCCGAGTCTTACCAAGAGACCGCAAATGTAAATAGCTCTCAACGGACTCAGTTCGGTGAAATACAAATCAAGCCTTGACTGAATAAACAACGAAAAGGAAAAGATTCAGCGATTTTCGGCCATCCTATCGCTGTTAAAGAATGCCCAAAACTCAAAGGTTTCTCTTATGTTACAGGAAGCCTAACAGACACCGAATTCGAACTAAAAATGAACGATAAACAAGAAAAGAACAAGCGATTACTGGACATCATATCGCAGATAAAGAAGACCCAAGCTATCAAAGGTTTCCCTTATATTGCAGAAAGTCTAACGGACACCGAATTCGAGTTGAAAAACAACGAATTCAGGATCACAATTGTAGGCGAATTCAGTAGCGGAAAATCCACGTTTCTCAATGCCATCATTGGGCAAGACATTCTCCCCCATGGGGTGAACGAAACGACGGCAACGGTCACTTACATCCATAATGTCTCGAAAGCTGATCCTCGATTGGACAAAGCGATTGTTCACTTCCGTGACGAAACGAAGAACGACGTAACGCTCGACGTGAGCAAAGACAAGAGCGCACTCATTGACTACGTGACGACTTCAGAAAACCAGTACAATGTTGTCCGGGACATTGTCGCTGTCGACGTTTATGTGCATTTTGCAGACATCGAAGATCCTGTTGTGTTCATTGACACGCCGGGAATGAACGGCGTGGCCAAAGGGCACAGAGAGATCACCCTGCATGAGATTCGCCATTCTCACGCCAGTATCTGTCTCTTCCACTTGAGAGGCATGGGTAAAAGCGACCTCGATTTCATCAAAGGAACTGAAGAAGTACCAACAAAGCTTCTTCTTCGTGCTGAATGCCATTGACGATCTCAAAACCAACGAGGAGAGCTACGAAGAGCGCATGCAGGCTTTCACGAACGATATCGTCAATTACGTCTACGAAGGCCATGGTAAGCCTCAATTCGTATTCGGCATCTCTGCTTTGAAGGCACTCAGCGCGCGCGATCTGCGCATCATGCGCGTTTATGACACGGATCAAAATGATCTGACCGAGGCAGACAGAACCAGACTGCTGGAAGAATCGAAAATGCCTGAACTCGAAAAGGCACTGTTCGACTATCTCCGGGTCAGCGAAAAGGAAAAAGGTGTTTTATCAGTCCATCTGTCACCGACTGCTCGAGACCATCAGAGTTTTCCATAAGGGAATGGACACGGATAAAAAGATCAGAGAGGTCAAAAAGAGGACTTGCCCGGGAAGAAATTGCTGCTTGACCAACACAAGAGGCGGAAAAGAAGACGGAAAACTTCAAAAAGCACTGCGAAATCGAGGTCAAGAGCGATATCGAAGACCTCCGCGAAATGCTCTATCGACAACCATGAGCAACGTGGGGGAGCGGGCATTCAGTATGCTCCAAGAAGTCGACCAAATGTCGCTCTACGAAGCGGAAAGAGCCGGTAACAGAAACGAAATCGGAAGAGCCCTAGAGAACTTTTTGGGAGAGTAAACGATGTGGGCTCACCGAGCACCTCAATGTGGGATCTGATCGCATCAGAGACGGGATTGTGTCGAACATGCAGCACCTCCTTCGTCTATTTCATTCAAAGACAAGCGTGTGGATATACGTTCGAATGTCGAATTCAACCACAGCGAAAGCTCTTCGTCCACCTCCATTATAAAAAGATTCGAGGCTGAGATCGAACAACTGCAACGGAAAATAAGATCCCTCAGCGAGGGCCAACGGTAAGCTCTCTACAAAGCGATATACGTTCGGCTGAACAAGAAAGAGAACGGCTACGGAGAACGCGCTTTATCTGAATTGCAAAGATTGGGATCACGGGCCTGCAGGTTGAACACAAGACGATCGTTCACAAAAGTAAAGAACAATAGATGGTACTAACCCTATGGGGCATATTCGGAGACCAATACAAAGAGATCCCCAAAACTGTTCGCGACGATTCTGAAGCGCCAGAAATACGATGCGGATCAGGGAGATTAAAAGCAAACACCAAGTCGTTGGCTGCCAACCAAAGCAAACTGGACGCCTTTGGAAAGGCGATTAGCTCGACGCGGAAGACAACGAAAAACTCTGCAGAGAATCTGGATGAGGCAGATTGAGGAAGCGAAGAGAAGGATCAAAGAAGAGCAAGAGATCATCGAAGAGGCCAAAAAACATGCTCGCACTTCGTATCTGAAAATGCTCAAGAAGGATCTGTGTCGACAAATAGACGAGCAACTCTCTGTGCCCGACGGGAAGATGATCATCGATCTCAAGGCGGGAGTCAGAGAGAGTCTGCAACGAAGCATACAACCGCTGGTGCAAGCACTCCACAAACTATGGGATCAAAAGAAAAAAATGAATACATCGCCAGACTCAAAGATATGATCTTGCGAATCGAAAACTTGAACAATTCGGGAGAAAACGAGCGCATGATTCAACTCCTGGCGGCCGATCTCCAAACTTTGCAGCAACTATCCGGACAAATCAAACAAGTACTCAATGGACTATAAGAAAGAATACAACGATCGTAAAGCCGCCGTTATCGAATTACTGAGAGGTTGCATCAACTTCTACACGGGACTTGAAATGGCTGAGCAAGTCTCGACATTGGAAGATCTGGAATCGAACGTAAAAACGGACGTTTCTCGATTGTGGTCGTGGGGCAGTTTAGTGCGGGGAAATCGACTTTCCTCAACTCGCTGATGGGGGAAAAGTATTTGCCCTCATTCACCACGGAAACTACTGCAACGGTCAACTTTCTCCGCTCGAGTCAACGAGAGCCCCACAGGCAAAACCACTGATCCGAGTCAATTACAAAGGCGGAGACAAGGAGGAATGCAATGACGTGACGCTGGAGAATATTGAGAAATTCGTTAGCACCCGAGGCGACAACGTCGCTCAGAAAAATCGAATCGGTCGAGGTGTCTCGATTCGCCGTATCTGAACGATGGCGTGTCGCTGGTAGACAGCCCTGACTGAACGGGTGCTCGAAGGACACGAACAGATCACCAATGATCAGATCGATCGTTCGCACGCTCGCCATCTTTATGTTCAACGCCAAAACAGCCGGGTTCGAAGACCGACTACGAGAAGCTCAATCACTTGCTCAAGAGATGTAACTCGGTTCTCATCGTTTTGAACCAGAAAGACCTGATCAAAGAGAGCGAGCAGACCATGGAAGAGGTGGTGGACACGCTGAAAAAGAATTACAGCAAGTGGTTTGATACGAAGGATCTGCCTGAGATCTTCCCTGATCTCGGCCTACCAGGCTTTGGTGGCTCGCAGCGCTCGCCTCTGGACTACAATGGGAAAGGACAACTTTCAGCGAGAGCGAACGGAAACAATTGCTCGACTCTCTGAAATTGAAAAATTTTGAAGATCGACTCACGAGATATCTCACACAAGGCGAGAAGGCGCGCAAGGAATTGCTAAGTCCGGTGGAGAAAGTCCGCACGTTTCTCCGGGAAACCGAGACTTCGCTGTCGGAACGCATCGAAGAACTGACCAACACGACCGATGCCGACGAAGTGCTCCTCCAGATCAGTCAACTGAAAGACGAACTCGACTCGGTGAACACGCAGCTCGAAAAAGAAAAAAGCGGCGTCCGTCTGAAGGTGGGCGAGATTCTTCGCGATGCAGAAAGAACCATTAAGGTCAAGGCTTCCGACGAGAAGTACAAATGCATCAATGAGATCAACGGCGCAGAGGATCTTGAAGACTTGGAAACACAACACGCGCATCTACATCAACCGGATTTACAGCAGATATGCCTTCATCTGGGATGAAGTGAGTGAAGAGGCCGATCGTAGATTCCATGAACTCATAGAAACCGAATACAGCGAATATGCTTTGAGCATAGTCGAACGCCTACAACAGCAAGAGAAGGACAACGGATTCGAGATAAAGAAGAAAGACGATGGATCAAGGCTACTTTGATATGGACCTGACATCGATGATTGACTGACAAAACGCGCTGCAATCCAACAAGAAATCAATCAATCGGAGGAGCGCTTGTCGGACCTACAAATCAAAGAAATACAAGCCAACAAAGCCCAAAAAAAGCGCGAAAAATTAGAGCAATCTCGTGAAAGATTGAGAGAAGAGAAGTTCGCTGAGACACAACTATTGGGCGCTCGCCCAGACGTAGTTACCTATACGACACCCGAAACTCAAAAGAGAGGAGGTCTTTTTGGGACTCTTGCAGTGGGCATTTACGGGCGATCGGGATAAATCTGTCACCAAAACAAAGAGGGATTTCAGACCGAGAGTATTATGACCAATGCAGAAAGGAAATCGACGCACTATACAATAGTAAAGCCGAAGACCTGGAACGGGAAATACGGCGACTGGAAAGCATTGATGCCTCGGCTGCCGCACTTGACGCGAAGCGAGAGGAAAACAGAAAGCAGAGACTACTGCAAGAAATAGAAGAGCTGAAGGCAGAACACCAGGCGAAAATGGCAAAAGAACAGCGCAGAAAGCAGAGAGCAGCTGAAGCTCTACGTGGAAAGCCCTCATCGAAGACATCGAAAAAGAGAATCTCTCCCAACTCTATCAAGCACTGAGAAACAGCAAAACAGCGATGACCAACGCCGCACTCGATGTTTTGAAAGTTGGAACTCACGGAAGTCATCAACCGAAAGAAGGAAGACATCGAATTGCGCGAGCGACAATTGTCGGCATCGCAAGAAGAGAGGAATCAAATCATAGAACAACTGTCGGCACAAAGGCAGGAGTTGACTCCTCTCATGAATGAAGCGGACAGTTGCTTCGAACTTATCAATGGAACCCAAGTAGACACAATCAAACGTAAGCAATAATCATGAATATTGTAGAGACATTACAACGGTATAAAGAGGTGGCCACCTTTCTACCGACGACGCCAACGGTGCTGTTTTGGACCATCTCATCGCCTGCATGGAGGGCAAAGCAGTACTACTTTGCCCTTCATCGGTCAATTCAGTGCAGGAAAATCTAAACTCATCAACAGACTGATCGGAAAAGAGGTGCTTCCCACCAAAAGTGTGGAAACTACGGCCTTTTGACCTAGCATCAGTTATGCAGAAGAAGATGGGCTTCGCTGGAATATGTAGATGGAACAAAAGAAAGCATCGAGATATCGCGCATCAAGACGCTCGACCATCAACACACTTGCAACGGAAAAGCCCATCGCCGCACTGGAGATATGCAGCCCCGATCGAGCTGTTAAAGTCGGGATTGATCCTGTAGACACCCGGGTGTGAAACACGTTTGATCAACGAACATGTAAAGATGACGGAGGAACTGCTGCAGAACTCCCAGTTCATTGTTTATGTCACGGCTTCTTTCCCTCACAGATTCCGGACCGTCGAATGATTCAGAATATCGGAAACTTAGGGCATTGACATGATTTTTCGCGCGGACGCATGTCGACGAAATGCGCGATTCAGAAGAAGATGTCTACTGACAATTAAAACAAGAACAAGAACTTCTGCAACAGGTCATCGGCACCATGCCGATCTACTTCGCGCTTTGCAATGAACAAAATAGCCCTGAATTCGAACGATGGGTGAGCCAATACGAAGGCTTCAAAGAGTATATTTTCGCAATGCTTAGCCGCAAAAATTGAGGAGATCTATACACGAAGCACCTTGGGACGTCTGGGCATCATGAGAGGAAAAGTTTGAGAAAGCCCTCAACACCAAGTTGGAGTTCCTCAAAAAAAATGCAGAGAAAAGCGAGGCAGAAATCGAAGAAACGATTGCCCAACTGACTCAACAACGGAAGAGCATCGACACAAAACTCAAAACGCAGGCCGATCGTATCAAAACGAGCAACGATTCCACTCAATCTCTGCTGCAAAAGTGAACCCAAGTTCAGAAGAATAAACAGATTAAGGCCTTCGAGCGCGAAGTGGATGGCAAGACTGCGGACAATGATTTGCAGAACAGCGTTAAAAAGACTGTTCGAACGCCAACTGCCGAAAGGCGGTAGATGCACTCAACAACTAGTGCCTCGACCTCGATAGAGGCATGGAAACAAAGCGTTGTCGCGACGGCTCAAGGGGAAATCAACGAGGTTGAGTTGTCACTGCAGGCACTGAACATTGATATGGATACGAATTTCGATGACACGAGCATCGAAGCCTTAGAACAACAAGTGGAGGCCAACCAAAGCGATCTCGCAGAGAAATACTATCAGCTCAAGACTTTGAATGCCGGCAGTGAGCAAGAGCTGGAAAAGTATGGCATCGAAAAGCAAGAGATCGCCCAAATGCTCCAGCAATACGAAGAGGTCATCGCACAGGGAAACCAAGAAATAAAAAGCGGCCATGGATAACTATGCGCCACAATACGTACAAAAAGGGAGGTGCAATAGGCAACGTGATCAAAAAAATTGGACATGCCGCCGACGTTGCTATGTTGCTGATACCGGCAACAGGATGGGCAAAAGCTGGAGCCCTCCTCTCCAAACACGCCATGGTTCTCTCTAAGGGAGGAAAAATAGCACAAGCCGGCAGCACTATTCTGAAAGGACTCAGTAAAGGTACGAAAGGTCTTTGGCTGGCAACCGACACTACCCTCGACATGACGAAGCTGATTAACTATGCGAAAGGTCTGATTCTTCACAACAGCCCGAACAATCAACAGAAGACGGGCAAGACAAAAAGAAGAAGGGGGGAATCTTCGACAAGTTGTCGGTGAGCTACTGGCTTGGGAAAGTTGCAGATATTGTGGATCCGACGACTTACGTCGAAGACGAACAGTACAAAGCGGAATACAAACGCCTTGTCAACAACATGCAGGCGCAGCTCAATCTCAAAGTACAGCAGAAAGTGGCGATGCTCAGCAGGATGCATCAAATCAAAGACGCTGAAGAAGCCAAGAAACTCGAGATTCAACAACGATTAGAAGCCGAGGAAGCCATGAGCAAAGAGCTCGAGCAGGAGAAAATCAAGCTCGAGCAGCAAAGAAAGAAGCGCATCTGTGCCAAGATCGCCGATGAGACGAAACAGCAATTCGAGGAGAAGCTCACGGACTACACCCAAATCTTGACTAGTCGCTCCAAAGAGGAAATGGATCGAATCGCGTTTTTTGTAGCAGAAGGCATGCGTTCGTTTGTCAACACACAAATAGAACAAGTTGAAACAGAGCTGAATGAAACGCTCAACAAACGGAGAAACTCGACGTTTGACTCCAACAAAGAACAGGAAGTCATCTTGGAAAACATCACAAAATTGACGATTCCCAATGAGTAGTTCTCAAATGAGCAATTTGACAAAACAATTATTCACCGGCAGACCCAATTGTCTGCTGGTGAATGTTTCGTCAAAGCATATTTGTGATTCGCGATTTGACTTCGATGTGATTGCAACAATCCTCCCTGCATTTAAGGCTTGGTGCAGCAACTCACCACAAGCTGAGATCCAAAACCACACGGTCTACACCTTTTGTTGCACTCATCTGATCTCAAAAGACGTGATCTACGTCGGTGAAATCGAGACTGAATGTCTCAATTTCAAACACATATTCTTTCTGGTGCGCGCTGACATGTTGAGCGGCCGGAACATCAGCCTACTCAGAACCACAATGGAAAGGTGCAAACCCGATGAATTGAATGAGCTGCAACAGCGATACTTCGACAACACCGTGTTTTTGGACTTCTACAATTGGCACACGGAGGCTTTCCGACACTACTATCAGCAAAACAACACATCCGTTTACTGTCGCCGTGATGGACGGGTTCAATAAAATCGCGTCGACAGAGAAAGAAACAAGGCAGAATGAGATCACTAAAGATCTGTGATCAGTATCGGACAACGGAAGGTGTGAGAAATCAATATGTTGACAAACGATTCGATTATGCGAATTTCGCGTACCTCAGTTCCTATGTAGACTCCCCGCGCTCCGAACTTGAAGGGCAAATCAAGAAACAGATAGAATTCATTGCACGTGCTTCGAAGGGACGGGGTGAACATTTGGCGCGAGATCTTTAATTACACCGGAATCAACCGTATCGCAGCCAACCCCGCTCTGTACTCAGCACAAAACATCCTAGATAAGTGTGTGCTGCCTTGCTTAAGGGACGAGGTTCTAAAAGATGATTTCGAACTGTTTCTGCGAAATCGTTCCCAACTGGAGATCAGAGGTAAATCAACTGCTTTCAAATCATCCGTGGAAGACATACAACCAAGAGCAATTTGAAGCCAAATGTGACTCTCTGGTCGGAAAATCTTTCTCATACTTTGTAATCAAACAACTCAATAAGATATTAGCATGATCAAAAACACTGCTATCGGAATAACCTTGGCGTTATTTTCTTTTCTGCTGGCTAATGGTAGCCAGTCAACCTCGCCTTTCGCCATTTTTATTGCGCTAGCTGCGCTTGCTTTGGGGTGGTTTCTCTGCATGAACAAGAGAAAAAGGCTGCACACATCAACGAACTTCGAAATCAGCACCCTCGAAGCGCTGGAACAAATTGTCGGAACTCGAGGGCGAAAACACCCGCGCTATTCTCCAAAAACAGGAGGATTCTTTAAACCTTGGGGGATTTACTCAACGAAATACGGGGGTTGAAAGCCGCACAAGAGAAGATGCACGAAAACGAGTTCAGCAGAACAAAAAGGCGCTGATGGGAGATCTCGCAGACAAACTCACCTCCCATCTCACAGCGCACAGCGAGATGCTGGAGAAAAACATGAATGAGGCACTGAGCAACAACACGGAAATCGTCAGACGCTACACGGAAAAGCAGCTACAACTGAACACGAAATACAACGAGAACAACGAAGTGTTCCACAAAGTCACGGGTATCTTTCCAGGAAGCCATCGCCGCTACCGACAACTTTTCAGGAACAGAAGAACGATTTTTGACCGCGTTCGCAATAAGCTGAGGCTGTAATCGAGCAGGTATCCGACAATCATCAGAAGTCTACCCAAGCGATGCTGACCTCCATCAGCCAAGTCAATACGAGCCTCCGAAACGATGACCCACACCGGCGCCTACTTGAAGGACGTTGTCGGTGAAAACCGAGATGCAGTTAACCGTACACTGGAAAATCTGATTGGACTGTTCAAGCAATCTCAAGAGGAATTGACTCAGAAGTTCGAAGAGCATCAAGTGAAGCTGCACGATGCATTGACCAAAACATACAACGACGTGGTGGAGAAGCAGACGAAACCTTCAACAACACCTCGACACAGATCGAAGATGCTATCGGAGATTTGCGCCGTCATCGATGATACCAACGAAAAAGACTCGCGAACTGACCAGCACCATTTGGTAGAGTTCTGAGGATCTCGGTCGCGACCTCGAAGAAAAACATGAATGACTCCAGCCCAAAAAGTTCGAACGCCAGATCACGAAACCTCAACACAGAGGTTCCCAAAGCTATCGAATCTTGAAGGATGGACTGGCGAGCATCGCTCCTGAGTTCATGGACTATCAAAGAGGAAAAAGCAAATTATCAAACGTCTGAAGCACTATGCAAAATGTAGATTCCTATCTTTCGTTCAATCACCAATCGTTCAGCCGATTCCTAAAGGAACTGTATGAAGTGAAGCAAAGGACGTCGTAGAGATCATTCGTAGCTTAAACGACCATTCGATATGCGGAGAGTTTAAACTACATTGAAGACTATATTCTCGTCGCCATGCAGCAATTGAACCTAGGAAATCGGAGAAGAGCTTACAGAATCTACTTGACACTCCATCTCTTGCTGAGGAAATTCGATCGATAAGGGTTTCCCATGAAAAGAAAACCGAAGGAGAAAGGCCCTTGCCGAACTATTCTCCGAAAACGTTTCGGTGAAAAAGGGAGGATATCCCCCTGTAAACGAAACAGTCTCATAGTTAGACAGTAAACAAGAGGCTGGGATCAATTGAGTCCAGCCTTGTTTATATCTGCTATGATTGTATTGCAGCAACACAATTACCATTCAAATCTCGTGCTTTTCGGCTTAATGGTCAAATGTACTCCTGAAAGGGGGGCATAATGCTCTCTTTTTCATTTAATGGTCAAATGTACTCCTATAATAGTTGAACTCCTAGTGTTTATCGGGGCTAAAGCCCTCAATATGTTTCCAATAAGCAGTTCTCGCCTCTTCTTCGAAAGTCCTCGATGAAGACGCAACCTCATCTTCAATACAGAGTTAAGAGACTCAATAGCATTGTTAGTGGGGAACTTGATCGGCAGGGAAATTCTCAAAGGTAAATAGTGCATTTAGATTGCGTTTTAAACTATAAAAAGCACTTCGTTCTTTCTCATGTGTGAAGTGCCATTTATTATCTTTCACTATAAGACTTTCTTGCAAAAATCTTTCCACTTTTTGCTCCCATTTTTGAAGAGATGTCTCAAAGTCTAGACGACTAGATTGTGTAAGTTGATGCGCCAATGCCTTGAGTTCTTTGGCCGCAGGTAAGCGAGGATTAGTGGTGAGCAAATGTCTTATTCGCTGAAGCTGGTGAAACTGACAATACTGATAAGGAATCTCAGGGAATGCCTCCCTAATACCTGACAATGCGTCACTTACAATGGCTCTGATTGTAAATCCCTGATCTTGGAGACAGGAAATACCAGCTTGATAATCACTAACTCTCCTTACCACGTAAGAAGCGATAGTGTAATACCTGTGGCTTTGAAGCATCCATGAAAATGACTACCTCAAAGTTTCGCCCCCAATAGGTGGCATCCATTTGTAGCGTTATTGCATGGGGTGAATTCTGTAAGAAAACATCCTGACTTTGGGGTACGTTTTTTGAGATATCGTTGTAGGGTAGAAACAGAAACTACTATATTCTTGAGCTGTTTCACAAATGTATGGCGCCCTTGTAAATAGAACTCAACAATGGCAGCCTTATTAGGTTTTTCACGACCACTCAAAAATAGCATTGACAACTCTTGCAATACCAATACGAGGCACCACGTTTAACCCTTTGCGGATTACAGTATGAGAACCGCATTTCTGGCACTTTTTTTACGATGATATTCCATTATAGCATTATAATCACCTCCAAAGGTATGAAAAAGAGAGCATTATGCCCCCTTTCAGGAGTACATTTGACCATTAAGCCTGCTTTTCTTCAAAACGAGGCATCATATATCGCCACCTCATCACAGTCGGCAAAGACACTGGCGGCGGTGACGGTCAGCACCGGCACCGTAGCCGCGATGATCATCGGGGTGTCGTAGGGCGTAGTGAGCAGATAATGCTGTTCGAGCCTCTGAGCTGGTAGAGCGGATGACCGATGGGAACTCGCGCAGGCCGACGCCGCCTTTTGCCGTCTTTCCACTGGCGACGTAGCGCCAGCATTTGCCTTTTCCCACCAACGCTGACGTTCGCGCTCAGAGCGCCGAGCTGCGGCAGGGCTCGCATGCTTCCGGTACCGCCTTCGAATCAATCCCGGCGGGAGAAATGGTCCGATGGGCAATGTCGAAAGTTTTCGACACGATAGCCGCTCACGCGCCAAGATGGAGATTTTTACGCACCACGTCCATGCCACAAAGATCCATGCGCGGGTTCGCTATAACCGTTGGCCGTGCCAAACGCACGGTTTCGGAAAGCGGCACCGGCCGAGAGCGTGTTGACCACGAAGCTGAGCGCACCTGACGCATGGCTCGATGCTTTTGAGCGGTCGCCGGAAGCGAAGAGATCGCCGATGGTGCCGATGATGGGAAGGCTGGCGCCGATATTGGTTTCGAAAAGGAGCCACCCCACGACGGCGTGCTGTGTCTTTCAGCGCCGCATAATCTTCGTAAGGCCGGAGGCCGCTACTTTTGTTGGCGGTGACAACGTGACGTGATGTTCGAGGAGGGCGCGATAGTGCGCGCAACGTCGGCCAGCGGTATGAGTGCGACACGGCGTTGAAAACACATTGTTCGAGGATGCGACGCATCATGTGGTCGATGCCGCTTTTCTTCGCTTGCATTCAGTGCAGCGCGGTAGTTGGCGGGATCGATACCGGCGATGTCGTAAACGGATTTGCTGCGGCCGCCCACTCCGACTACGTTGAGGTTCAACCCGCGCTTCTCGCGGAGAATGGCGTTTTGTGCGGCCAACTGGCTGATGAGTTGGTCGCCGACGGTGCCGATGCCGCAGATGAAGAGGTTGAGTTCTTCGTGGCTGCTCATCGAAGAAGCGAATCGTGCAAGACGTTGAGGGCTTTGCGGACAGGCGCTCGATGACGAACGAGACGCTCATTTCGAGCGCGCCGAGGGCGACGGCGTTCACACCGATGCCGTTGCGACCGAGGACGGAGAACAGTCGGCCGACGGTGCCGGTGTGGTGGCGAAGGTTTTCGCCCACGACGGCAACGGTGGACAAGCCCGTGCGACAACCGGCGGGATCTACATGCCGGCGGCGATTTCCGTGAACTCGACATCGAGAATGTGGCAGTGCGCTGCGCATCGGCAGGAGTGACGCGAGCGCGTCGAGGTTTCGAAGCCGACTGCGCCACCATGAATACGCTGATGCCGCTGCTAAAGTGGTGAAGATGCGATTGATACCGACCACACCGACCATGGACATACCGCCGACGGTGACCAAAGCGGTCTCGCTGATGGAGGAGATGCTGAATGAGGCGCGAACTGCGCGGGCATTGCGGCGAATGACGGTATGTGCCATGTTGATTGAAGCAGCTACTAAAATGGGAATGTTGCACACACACACCGGGAAGATGGTGGGGGATAGACGACCTTCGCGCCGAAGTTACACCCGGTGGTTGCGGTCAAGAAAAGTTCGTCGATCGTAAGGCGGTGGGGATGACGCGGGGATCGGCGGTCATGAACCCGTCGACATCGGTCCAGATTGAGCACTTCGGCACCGAGGGCAGCCGCCAGAATGGCGGCCGTGTAGTCCGAACCGCCGCGACCGAGGTTGCGGGCGGCCGTTTCGCATCGGACGAGATGAAACCGCCCATCACGGTGAGGGACAACGCGAGATCAGCCCGGCAATGGCTCATGCGTGGGCGTCGAAACGACGATGTGTTTCGCGCCTCGGGCGCGAAGAGGCGACGGAATCGATGGCGGGCGCCGAGCAGCGCGGCCATGATGGACGAAGAAATGCTCGCCGCAGGCTACGGCACCGGTCATGTCGGCGTGAGTTCTCCGATGAGGTGAACGCCTCGTAAGATACGGCTGAGTTCGGTCGAGCAGCTGGACGCCTTTGAGATTTCTCCCGTCGATCGGCAGGCAGAGCGCACCATCTTGTCGGCGGGCGTGGAGTTCGTCGAGGCGGTGAGATAGTCGGCCGCAGGTCGACAGCCCGTGTGAGAGCGAGATGAGACGATCGGTGACGCCGCCGCGCGGAGACCACAACGACCGCTGAGGTGTCGAGCCGACCTACGATCCGCTTAACCCTGCAGCACGGCTTTCGGGCGTTCCGACCGAGGGACCCGCCGAATCTGGAGAATCATCGTAAGACCCGTATTGCCAGTGAGTTAAATGACTCATAACTGCGGGAGGCTGCCCGGCAAGGGAGTAGCTCACTCAGGAGTTTCACTTTGATTTTTGACCGGTTTCGACTCATTCCTGCAAACTGTAGTCGAGGCCGCCGTCACCATAGTGCGTACTTTTTCGTTGCCGAAATTGTACGCGAAGTTTGCACATCGCTTTCGAGGCACGTGCAAAGATATAGGTAGATCGAATTGATATCGATCTTGTGTCCTTTGAAACAATAGATTCGCAGAGATTTTCGCCGCGTCCATCTCTGTCTTGGCTTTCGCAGTCCAGAAGCGATAGTAGCCGCCGGGCATCCACAGATGGCTTTGAGTTTGCGCGGCTTCTTCTGCTTTGTCGTCGATGATAGGGCATCTGCGGCACGAGCGGGCGTGAAAGGTGCGTAGTTGTCGGCACCCGTAGGCATAGTTACGCCCGTCGCGGCACCACCGCGGCGGAGTACCAAATCACGTGCCTCGAACGGAAGGAAAACTGCGTCGAGTCGAACTTCGCGTTCATTTGATTGACGGTGGGATTGTCTACAATGCGGCTCGAAACCGTGCGTTCGACGTCCCGTCCACGTGAGACGTCCGCAGCGTGTTTTGCGCCCACCAACGCAAGAGGGTGATCGTAGTCGGCACCGAGTGTCCGACGGGCCAGTAGAGTTGCGGCACTGACGTCAGCCCACCCAACCTGGCCGACTCTAGAACAAGACGTCGGCATACAAGTCGTACGTAGTCTGCAGACCGCGGGTGTCGCTGCCGGGCATCACTACCGCCGGAAGATAGGTTGTAGTATATGCCGAAGGGAGATACACCCGAATTTGGAACGCTGAGCTTTGATGCGGCGTAATCGCGTTGTAGAGCATCTTTGACGACAGGTATCTACGTTGCCAGCGACGCCAATCTGCGCGGTTAGCGGAACTGCAGCTGCGGTTGGCGGCGAAGCGTGGTAATCATCGGAATGAGCAAACCGGCACGGGATAGTAGAAATAGTCGTCGATGCAAACCGTCGACACCGCACGGCGTACATTATCGTCGGCCGCCACATCACAGATGTAGCGTTGGTTTTCGATTTGACCCAGTCGAAAATGATGAGTCCGTCGTACTGAGAAGAAGCGGTCGGGTTTGGCGCCAATAGGGGTGGTTGGCCGCCAGTTCTTGGTGCTTGGTCTTGGCGCGGAAAGCGATTGATCCAAGCATGCAACTCCAGGCCGCGACGACGACACTCGCGCAACTATCCATATCTGAGGATCCCAGCCGGGATCTTGTCCCCGACGGCCGGTGAGCCAATCGACCCAGGGTTCGTAGCTGCTGCGATAGAGGGCGTCGGCCTCCGGACGCACTGGAATCATCGCGGCATTGATACCGGCAGCCTGCACCACATTGAGTCGGCTGGTGAGGTTGCGCTTTACTGCTCGCGCGACGCTACCGAGTGAATCGACCATTGACGCATTGAATCTCGCACCGCGCATTTCGCGCTTAGGGAAGTCCTTCTCGAGTGGATTGGCGGCCGTGCGCTCGAAAACGACGCGATCAACAAGAGCAAAAGAAGGAACACTATCTTTTTCATGGCGAGAGGAGAGGTGCGAGTATGGGTGCAGAGCAAGAATTGATGACGTTGATCGGGAGATAAAACCACCGTTCATGCAAACATTACGACAAACTGTAGACGATTTCAACGCTCAGTGCAAGAGCGTCGTTCGCGCGCGTACTAGTTTTCGCATTCCGCAAACCCCAACGGAGCATCTCCTAAAATAATGACCAACTTTTGCGACGGATTTCACATTATCAACGCACTCAATTTTAAGGAGAAAATCGCTTTGTATGTGTCTCTTGCTGCTGTGCAGTCAACGCAGCCAGTGAGCGGCGCAAACGTTCTGCTGCGCGGTGGGGTGGGAACCGGCATTCCAGGGCTTTCGGTAAGCTTTCGCCCGATCGCCGCGCTCGCTCCCGAAATCCCATTGCTATCAGATCGGTGTAGGCTATAGCCGACTTACAAAAGGCTTGCCTGAGTATAACCATCGTGAGAAGGGATCACCGTGCCTCGATCTCAACTTTCTGGCCGGTGGAAAGCACCACATGTTCGAAGCTTGCGTGCACTTCCTTGGCTTACATCCAGTATCTGTCGAAAGTGATGTGATGAACCCAACGGCCCCGCGAGAACGGTTGCGACCACGGGCAGAAGCAGATACGCGACCACTCGACGCATGAATACTCCCATCGGTATTTCGGCAGATCGACGCACTGTTCCATCCTCGGCGGGCCAATACCGCTTCCAAATGGACAAAGGATTGATTGCAGGTCTTTCCCTCTCAGACGATTTCCACATTTGGGAGATTCTTTCTTTCTTTCAGCAACGACGGGCAAGACACCTTTCATCCTGTACCTCTCCATTGGTGCGTGCACGTTCCTAAGCTCGAGCATGAAAGTATCTTCTCCTTTCTCTTCGCGCCGCTGCTCTTCATCGGCAGTTGGGCGCAGCGTCCCCGCTATGGTGTGATGGTTGAACACGGCAGTGCTTCGCGCACGGTGGGTTTGGCCTTCTCGATTCGCGCATAGGCAACTCCGACACCGCATGCAGCGGATTGGCCTCGCGTCAAAACTCTGTCACCGACGATTTTTCAATGATCTCGGACGCACCAACGGATGGATGATCCCGGCGCAGGTGCACCTATCCCGTGACTACAAAAGACACTTCCTCGAAATCGGTGCGGACCGTCCATCGATATTTCCTGAATCTTCTTTATAAGACCTCACGGGCGGAAGGCTGCACCACATACCGCATGGAAGACACCGAGACCGAACCACAAAACCAGTCACACACGGACCGACCTCGCTGCCGGATGGGGCTGGCAACGTCACTGGCCTACCGCCATCGAGATGATGAAAGGCGCTTCCGGCACCGGTGTGACGGACAACTTCAATCTCTTCGACACCGACGTACTACATCGCCTCGGGTTGGTCTATTGGCTTCTCTCTCGTTCGGTATCTCGTTCCAAAACCTCTCCACTGGGTGAGCCTAACGCACGCGCTCCACAAGCGGCGCACCGTTCTCCCTCATCATTCTCACATCAACCTATCGACAGTCGCCGCGTAGATTGTTGTAGGCTTTACGGTTCCGATCATCGGCAGGCATTGGCGAAGCGAGGTCACAAACGCGTGCATAGCGGGGAATTCATCATGCATCCGCTCAGCCGGAAATGCTTCGTAGCAAGATGGCAAGGCTGACAGCGTGACGCGGTGTTGGCCGGTGCGGGCGAATTGGCGAAGGAATCCGCATCGGTACGAACTCCGCGCGTGCGTTTCCACCCTCGTAGCGCGTGGAAATGCCTCGTCGGAACGGGAAACGACCGCCGCGCAAATCTCGGTCGGCGTCACGATGTGCACGGCACATGCGAGTAAAATTTCATGTTTCTCGTCAGGTCCCAACACAGTTGTTCATCGGGTATAGAGATCACCCGATCGGTACACCAGCGCACCCGAACACGACCGCGCAGTTCGCAGAGGCTCTGATTGCGTACCAATAGGCGGTGCTCGGCCGCGTAGAGGTCGACATTGAGCCGATCGTCGTAGCGTTGGAGCAAAACGCCTCTCGCGAAATTTCTTTGACGTATGCGAGTGCGGTCGAGACCAGCCACTCTTCCGAAATAATTCGGTAGCGAAATAACGCCCGAGTCGCCGCTGATGCCGAGTTTCGAACACCCCGTAGGCGGTAGACCATCACCGGCAGCGAACGCGATTGCGCACCGCCGATCCGCTTGCTCGGCGGCGCGCCGTTGTCGCAGGCTGAAAAACTCGCAGGCCCAGCGCAAAAGCCCGAGCAGACAATAGGAGTAGACGGTGCATGGGGCGATGTTATTCAACCTTCCATTTGAATCGAACCACTTTGTCGCCGAACGACAAAAACCTGACGGACAGGCCGAAGAATTGCTCTTGCCCAGGCGCACCCGTCACGGCGGTTGCAACAATCCATAGCGCAGCAGACATTGGAGCATGCTGCGGTTGTTGCAGCGAGGTGATGATGGGCAGTCCACCGAGTGTGGCTAAGCAGGAAGAAGACGGGCCGTCGTAGATTGTCCACCTTCACATAAGCGGGCTGGCGTAGCTCAAGCCTGCAAACGAGAGCGCGCTGCGGCGGTGGCCCACGACAGGGCGTCGGGGTCGGGTGCATATTCCGGTGCACCAAAAACTCACCCGATGGCGATCGGCGATAGCAGACTGTCGGCTTTGCGGAACACTGACCGCCGTCGGCCAGCGTTTCGAGTAGGCAGAGGCGGCACGCCCCCACCGTTGCAGCGTGTAGTCCAATCTGAGGCACAGACGGTCGCATAGTTCCAACCGAGTCCCACACCGACGGTTTGCGGAGCGAGAAGACGTTGCGCAAAGCCACCGTGTCGCCGGACTGCACCGCGCTACCGCTGATGCGCTGGTTTAAAATCGGCGCTGCCGTGAAGTCCGTGGCCGAGACCGTAGACACACCGAGCGAAAACCGTGACGGCGAGCGATGGTGCGCCCATTGAGCGCCGAAGTCCAACGTATAGGAGCGCACCTCGTAGTATAAGAGCGACGAGCGCATCGGTGGACGAATTGCTGAATTGCGTAAGCCGAGTGCGTGGTGGTGCCCCACAGATAGTCGTATTGCCCCGACCGAAAGGCCGTCCAGCGGCATGAAGCCCAGTCCGGCATAGACTTGATGCAAACCGCCTCGCCCGTGTAGCGTGTCGTCGTGGTCATGCGCTCGAAGCGCCACTCCCGCTCAGACTCGTGCTCTGCGTGGCCAGCCTGCAGCCCACACCGCTGAAGGCGCAAGCCGAAACTAAAACCCAAACGCGGTGCCAGTCGGAAACCGGCCGCGAGGTGTCGAACTGCGCGCGATAATCGTTGCGCAGCGAGGGCATTGCCGGCCGAACGATGCCCGGCTTGCAAGGTCACGCCGACGTCGAACATGAAGCTCAGCGAGTCAAAACACGCGCATACGATGCCGGATTGGCGAAATTAAACGACGGCTGTCGCTCAGGGCGATGCCGGTACCGGCTATGCCTCGTTGAAACCCAAAGAGGTCGCTCAACACACCCACGCCGTAGCGGGAATATGAGACGACACACCCGTTTTCTGGGCGGATGCGCTGAGAACAGAGACGCGCGAAGAGCAAAAGGAGTATTTCTTCATGCTGAGATCATACAATAATAAATGAGGGGAATGCGACCCGCGTGCGGCAGTCGACCAACCCAGCGGCGAACAAGCCGCAACGGCTTTACGCTTTAAAAATCAGTGGCGAGGCCGCGCGCCATGAGATACCTCGTTCGTCAAAGGTGCAACTTTCTGTCGAAACGGAAAATCTGAGCGATTGCCGCCCGTCAAAAAGTACTACTCTCTCCCATATTCTTCGCAGACGACGCACATAGCCTTTCAATTTCGTAGGCGATGCGGCGCACCACCACTGTGCGCAGGGCGGTGGGGGTGTCGAGACCGAGCAGAAGGTCGCCCTGCGCATCGACGAGCGGCAAACGCGCGGTGTGCGTGCATCGCCGCGAGGCGCATCGAGAGGCCGGGGCCGATGTTGCGCCGATGTAACGGGCTGTCGGCCAGCAGCAGCAGTCGAACGATGCAGGTGCCGACAACCACTCAACAGATGGCCTTGTGGCGTGCGCAGCAGGCCCAACACAGCGGCCAACCGATCGACTCCAAGGGTGGGGCGTGCGATAGGCCAGTGCGACACCGCCCACTTCCGCTGCGGCAACGAGGCGGCGTGTTCCAACCGGTGCGCGCCAACAGGCTTCGACGAGCTTCGTCGGCACCTACGCTGCACCAACGGAGCGAAGTGACTGGGCGGTGGCGATGCCGGCGAAGGCCGCTGGCAACCCGAAAACCGCACAAGCGGCTTCCAACCGATGACCGTCGACAAAACGAGACGAGTTTGGTGAGGTGCTGCCAATATCGAGCGTGAGGAGCATGGGCGGAATGAACAGCCGTGGGCGAGCGCCGGAAAGTGGACGACTTTTAACGCAAAACGCACGAAAACCGGCTGACCACGGTGAAAACAAGAAAACTTGCGCATCAGTCGAGGCAAAGTTACACCACACGGACAAAAACAAATTACACTTTTGCTTTTTGCGCCTTACCGGCAACTTTTGCCCCATCATCGACATTATATCCACGCGCTCGCTGAACGTTTGCAGAACAGACGCTGCACCAAATCGAACGCGCACTGCGGAAAACTACTGCCGTGGGTCGACAGCGGCGAACCGAGACCACCGATTTGTATATCCTCGTCAAACAAGACAGCGGAGAAATCGCGTCCTCGACGATGACGACAACGAGATCACCTGTTGTGTGGTCGAAGAGTGGATCGACAAACACGAGCGAGGACTTCTACACCGACATTCAGCCCTCGCTCCAAAACCTGATTCCGCTGTTGCGCGAACCCATCGAGGCGATGCACATCTCGCCCCTTCTCCTTCGTGCTCGTCGACGAGGAGCACACCAACATCGCCGAACTCTATCTCGTGGACGACGACACGCCATCATCGACCACAACCTCGCTGGAAGGACTCGCGAAGATCTCGATGAATTTGGAATCAGCTCGGGCAGAATGACGCCCTCTCCCCTTTGTCATCGTGTAACTTTCACAACGCCCTTCAGCGTCCAACACCACTTTTGAAATCGACGATCAAAAGCTCGCGCACGAAATTGCCTCAACGCGAGAACAACGGCGACGAAGCTGAACCTTTTCGCACACTCAGCGCTCATTTCACCGTAGACCCCGAGGGCGGTAGAGCCATACCAGGCCAACGAGACGGCTGGAGCAGAAACCTTCAATGGCCTGATGCGCTTGGCACTCGAACAGATCCGCGACGTCACTGAACGCCGACCGCAGACCTTGGAATGCGACGTTTGGCGATTTCAAAACAAGAAAGAGAAGTGGGTCGCCTTCGTCGGTTTGCCTGACGGCCGACCCTACGAAATTTTCACTGACCAAGACGACGACGAGGGCATCGTGTTGCCCAAAAAGCGTCAATGCCGGCTGGATTGTCAGAACTTCAACGCCGACGGCAGCCCGCGCTACGATTTCCCATCGAAAACCGACGCGGCTACAAGACCACTGTCGAAGGACTCTCCGGCCGCTTCAACAAAGAGTATTGGAACTATGCCAAACTCATCTCGGGCGTGTTGCGCTATCGGATGCCCGTGGACAATGTGATTCGACTCATCGAATCGCTGCAACTCGAAAACGACACCATCAACACCTGAAAAGCCGGGTGGTGCGTGCCCTCAAAAATATGCTACGCCGGTGCCGATACCGACGACAGCCCTCGTCCTCCCTCTGACTCCTTTATTTATGACGTTCGAACCGCTCGAAATCGCCCTCCGCAACCTGCAGTTCTATGCCCACCACGGGGTGCGCCCAAGAACGCCGAAGTGGGCGCTCACTTCACCCCAACCTCTCAGCTCACTCGTCGAAGAAGCCGAAGCCGCCATCAACGATGATCGTCTCGAAGGCACCATTAGCTGTGCCGACGTTTACGCCATGGCGCAAGAAGAAATGTAACCCTCGCAACTGCTCGAACATGTAGGCAGGCCGCATCCTGCACCGGCTCTTCAACACCTACTCGCGACTGGGTCGAAGCCACTCTGCGAACTGAGCAAAGACAATCCGCCCACCGGTGCCAAGTGCGACGGTTGCGCCGTCACGCTCACCGTCACTGCTGAAAACCTATCGCGTTGCAATCTGCGCGCAGCCCCACGCACGCCTTACCGCTCATTCTCCTTTATGAAATCTATTTTCACGCTCACGCTCAGTCTCTGGCCGGATTCTGCACACTCTTTGCAGCACCGGCTGCGGCCGACAACGCGCCGAAGATCACCATCGGAACAAATTAACGACGGCTCTTTTCTCCCCCAATACATCTATGGGTGATCCTCAACGACGGCGAAAGTTATTCGCAATTGCCACGACGGTCGACGCATCACCCGTTCGTCCTTCAAGACGGACAAGAAACCGGTGTCTCTTCGACCTCGACAAGGCTCGCGGCACAGCCAAACTGAGCGCACGACGGCTGGCATCATGAGCCCCGACGAGAAGAAGATTCTCCTCCGCACGAAAACCACTCTCGTCTATCGCCGCACCCGTTGGCGGTCTATTACATCTATGCGATGTGGCCAACGGCGTACGAACCGCTCTCGGCAGGCGGTCAAATGTCGCCCTCTTCCGCCCGACGGCAATGTCGTAGCTTTTGCACGCGACAACAACCCTTCGTCGTGAACTCCTCACGGCAACGCCGAAACGCAGGTCACCACCGACGGCAAGCGCAACGAGGTGCTCAACGGCATCCCCGACTGCGTGAACGAAGAGGTTTAGCACGGCGCGCTCCTTCGACTTCACCGCCGACAGCAAGATGCTCTGCTGGCGCGCTACGATGAGTCGAAAGTCCCGGTCTATCGTCATGTGAGATGTCTGAGGGCGAAACCCGCCTCGAGGAATATGCGCGAATATCCGGCACCTACGACTACAAATACCCACATTGCCGGCGCCGACACTCGAAAGTGAGCGTGCACAGCTACGATCTGCTCAGCTGCGCCACGCGTCAACTGGCCGTGCCCGTCGATTCTGACGGCTACGTGTCGCGCATCGTCGGTACCTCCGACCTCGAGCGTTTGGCTGTCGGACGCCCAACCGCCACCAGAACCGAATGGACCTCTATACGGTGAACCCGCGCAGCGGTGTAGTGGCGCGCTCGACATTGCGCGAAACCGATAAGCGTTACCTTTCGCGAGCAGGCTTACACTGCCCTGCGCTTTATCCGGACACTTCGCCCTCCTCTGAGCGCACCGGCTACCAACACTCTCATTGGTACACGCTCAACGGCCAACTGGAGACGACGGATGACGTAGTGCATTTTCGAGGTGAGCCAATCCCCTATGATACAACGAGCGCGACGGTCGTTTCTACTATGCGCGCGCACAGCGCGATAGCCCGCTGCGCACGGCCGCATGCAACGGACAAGCGCGAAACGACGTCCACCCCCCGAAAGCGGAACGCACGATGACGTTCTCCGCCAACATGCGCCACTTCATGGACGTCCACTGCAACTCGGCGTACCGCTCAGACGACTCTGTGCGATCGGTGCGGGACGCACGCAGAAAACGCTTTATCGACACGCAATCTGCGCAAGAAGGTGAGACAGGGGCGTGAAACAAGAATCTTCACCTTCGCACTGGCCGGACGGCACGCAGTTGAAATCGGTTGGCATGGTGAAGCCCCGCGACTTTTGGATCCTGCGCAATATCCCGTCGTGATGTACCAACACAGCGGGCCCCGGCAGTCAGGAAGCAAAGACGCTGAGCACGGATTCTACGGCGGCGGTGTGTGGGAAGCCTCCGCACAAAATGGCTACATCTGCGTCATCGTGGACGGCCGGGGTACGGGCGCACGCGGTCGGATTTTCCGAAAAATGCACCTACCTGCGTCTCGGCGACCTCGAGTCGCAAGACCATGGGCGGCGGCGGCGCTATTTGGGCGAGCTCCTCTACGTCGATGCCCTCGCGCATTGCGATCTGGGTTGGAGCTTCGGCGGCTTTCAACACGCTGATGGCTATAGACGCAGGGCACGCCCGGTCTTCCGCTGTGGCGTGGCGGTGGCGGCCCTCTCCAACTGGAAATTCTCACGACACGGTCTACACCGAACGCTGACATGCGCACGCCGAAAGCGAGAATGCCAACTATGAGTTGGTGAACCCCATCACGCGGGCCGACCAAACCCACGGCGACCTCCTGCGTCATCCACGGCACGGCTGACGACAACGTGCACTACCGCAACTGCGCGCAGATGTCGAAGCGCTCTGCAGGCGGATAGCCCTTTGACATGCAGGTTCTACACGAACCGCAACCACAGTATCTACGGCGGTGCGACGCGCACGCATCTCTTCAAGCGTATTTTTCCACTTTTGAGCGCAACATGAATAATGATTACGGGCAGACTGCTGCCCTATTTACGATGAAAGCCCGTCCACGCAACAGCGCGGGCTGGGGCTTTCAGAATGAGGCCGAGGGCGAATCGTCGAGGCGGGCAAGGGATGTCGCGTTGCTCTGAGGGCTTATCTGCGCGTATGCCACGGCGACCCGATACGCACAACAGGCTGACGGAAACGCTCGACACGCATCGCTGATAAGCGGCGTGAGAAACGGCGTCGGCATGGTGCAAACGATGGGTCGTAGAAGACAGACGTCGTCGATGCGTACGTTGTCTGCGAATAGCATACCGCCGCTTTTTCGCAGACAGTGAGCGTTTGCAGGGAATCAGCGGTGCTTTGTGCCAGCTATGCGATTTCGCATGAGAGGCGGCACGCCGGGCGAGAAGAGCACGGTGGCGGCGAATGCGTGCCAGCGCGGCCATACCACATGTAGTCTTGCCAATCGGTGAACATGTGGAAGAGCAGCCCGATGGCTACTGCCCTGCCCCACCACGGCAGATAACGGTGGCGACCGTAGGGCAGGCAGCACAACAAGGCGTAGAAGGCGATGGCGGGATAGGAATGGAGGGATGAAAAGCCGATGCTCATGCGGTGGGGGAGAAGACGGGCGTGGCCAACAGGTGGTCGAGATCGACGAGCATAGTGGCGAACATGATGAGATAGGCTTTGCGGCGCTTGCCGTCGGGGAAAAACAGCAGTGAGAGGAGCAAAGGAGCGATGAAATGCAGGCTGTAGTGGACGACGGTGCGTAGGGTGTGGAGGTCCATGGGGCGGGACGATTTGGAACGATGGGACGGGTGGGATGTCGATGGGGCGACATGCGAAAAAGCGGTCGCCTTCCTCAATGGAGGAGGGAACGACAAGAGCAAAAGTTACTCATTTTTTCCACACGCAACAATGAATGCTGCGGTTTAGTGGCGAAATGGAGCACGGGAATGTAAGGGATGGGAACGGGAATTCGAAGTGCAATGAGTGTGCCCTATAAGAGTAGACGCGCGAAAAGCGGACGGCGGCAGAAAGAGTGGAAAAAGACGAAACGAGAAGCGACAGGGGCAGAACATAAGTGCGGGAGAAGACGCACGAAAAGCGTAAACGAGGAAGGAACGAGATAAAAATCCCTGCTCCTGGCGGGAGCGGGGATGGGGAAATAAGTATGTGGCTGAATTATTCTGCAGCTTCTGCAGTTTCCGCCGTTTCTGCAACGGGGGCTTGGCCGGCTTCAGCTTCGGGAGCGGCAGCGGCCTTCTTGGAACGACGAGTGCGCTTGGCCTTCTTTTCGGTCTTGGCCATGTGCTCGTTGTAATCAACCAACTCGATGAAGCACATCGGGGCGGCATCGCAGGCGCGGAAACCGGTCTTGATGATGCGGGTGTAACCACCGGGGCGATCTGCGACCTTTACGCTGACTTCCTTGAAGAGTTCGGTAACGGCGTACTTATCTTTGAGGTAGGAGAAGACAACACGACGGCTGTTGGTGGTGTCTTGCTTCGACTTGGTGATAAGGGGCTCGACGTACTTCTTCAGCGCCTTTGCCTTTGCGACAGTCGTAGTGATTCTTTTGTGCTTGATCAGCGATACGGCCATGTTAGCGAGCATGGACGCACGGTGAGAAGCAGTACGACTGAGATGGTTGAATTTCTTATTGTGTCTCATTTGTGTACTTTTGTTTGAATGGGATAGTTGATTGATCGATCACAACTCAGGTTGTGGGATCAGTCCTTGTCCAATTTGTATTTGCTGATGTCGGTTCCAAACGACAGATTCAGACTCTCGAGCAAATCATCAAGCTCCGTGAGCGATTTCCGACCGAAGTTGCGGAACTTCAAGAGATCGTTCTTGTTGTACTGAACGAGGTCGCCCAAGGTTTCGACGTCTGCGGCCTTCAAACAGTTGAGGGCGCGAACCGAAAGGTTCATGTCGAGGAGTTTGGTCTTGAGCAACTGACGCATGTGAAGCACTTCCTCGTCGAACTCTTCGTTGTCGGCGTCGGGAGCGTCGTCGACGGTGATCTTCTCGTCGGAGAAGAGCATGAAGTGATAGATGAGGATCTTCGCAGCTTCCTTCAGTGCATCCTTCGGGTGAATGGAACCGTCCGTAGTTACGTCGAGTACCAGCTTGTCGTAGTCGGTCTTCTGCTCCACGCGGAAAGGCTCGACAGCGTACTTGACATTACGGATGGGGGTGTAAATAGAATCGATGGGAATTACGTTGACATCGGTGCAGAACTCGCGATTTTCATCAGCGGGAACATATCCGCGACCCTTGTTGATCGTAACTTCGATCGTCATCGTGGCTTTGGAATCCAAGTGACAAATAGTGAGTTCGGGATTGAGGACCTCAAAACCGGACAGCTGTTTGCCAATGTCACCTGCTTTGAACTCCGTGGAGTTCGAAATGGTGATACTTGCTTTCTCAGTCTCGAATTCTTCTACTAATTGTTTGAAGCGAACTTGCTTCAACTTGAGAATGATGTTGGTTACGTCTTCCTTCACGCCGGGCACAGAGGCAAATTCGTGTTCGACGCCGTCAATCTTGATGGCGCAGATGGCGAAACCTTCGAGCGAGGAGAGCAGGATGCGACGTAGAGCATTGCCGACGGTGGTGCCGAAACCGGGTTCCAAAGGACGGAATTCGAATTTTCCGTTCTTGGCGTCGTTCTCGAGCATTACCACTTTGTCGGGTTTTTGGAATGCTAATATCGCCATGAAAAATCGTGTTATGAATTAGTTCTTAGAGTAGAGCTCGACAATCAACTGTTCCTTGATGTTCTCAGGAATGTCAGCACGTTCGGGCTTGTGGAGGAGCTTACCGGACTTGGTGCTTTCGTCCCATTCGATCCAGGGATACTTGGAGTGGTTGAAACCGGCGAGCGCGTCGGCGATGACTTCGAGAGACTTCGACTTCTCGCGAACGGCTACGATTTGGCCGGGCTTTACGCTGAACGAGGCAATGTTCACCACACGACCGTCGACCGTGATGTGCTTGTGGTTGACAAGCTGACGGGCGGCTGCACGAGTGGGGGCAATGCCGAGGCGGTAAACGACGTTGTCGAGACGGCATTCGAGGCTCTGGAGGAGGATCTCACCGGTGATACCGCTGGACTTGGCCGCCTTGTCGAAGAGATTGCGGAACTGCTTCTCGAGCACACCGTAGGTGTACTTTTAGCCTTCTGCTTCTCAGCGAGCATGATGCCGTATTCAGAGGTCTTGCGACGACGTACGTTCTGGTTGCGTCCTTGCATGCGCTTGGTCGTGTTGCCGAAGATGTCTTCGCCGAACTTACGAGAAAGGCGTACCTTAGGACCCTGTATATCTTGCCATATTTGTTTTTGCTTGAATGGTTGATTCGTGATTCGACGCCTGCTCAAGCGACACCCCGCGCCCGGTGGGCAACGCGGTGGGCTTGGGACGAGGCCTTCGGTGAGTTTATACGCGACGGCGCTTGGGAGGACGGCAACCGTTGTGGGGAAGCGGAGTAACGTCGATGATTTCGGTTACTTCGATACCGGCACCGTGGCAAGCGCGGATGGCGCTTTCACGACCGTTACCGGGTCCCTTGACGTAGGCTTTCACCTTGCGCAGGCCGAGATCATAAGCCACTTTGGCGCAATCTTGTGCTGCGGTTTGTGCAGCGTAGGGCGTGTTCTTCTTCGAACCGCGGAAACCCATCTTACCGGCACTCGACCAAGAGATGATCTGGCCTTCGCTGTTGGCGAGCGATACGATGATGTTGTTGAAGGAGCTGTGAACGTGCAGCTGGCCTTGTGCGTCAACCTTTACGTTACGCTTTTTGCAGAGACATTTTTCTTTGCCATAGTCACTTATTATTTAGTTGCCTTCTTCTTGTTTGCAACGGTCTTCTTGCGGCCCTTACGCGTGCGGGCGTTGTTCTTGGTGCTCTGACCACGAAGAGGAAGACCAATACGGTGACGGATACCACGGTAGCAGCCGATGTCCATGAGGCGCTTGATGTTCAGCTGTACCTCAGAACGAAGGTCACCTTCGACCTTGAACTCTGCACCGATGATTTCGCGGATCTTGGCGGCCTGATCGTCCGTCCAGTCCTTTACTTTGATGTCTCTGTCAATGCCGGCTTTGTCGAGAATCTTTGCCGAGCTGCTGCGACCGATACCGAAAATATAGGTCAAGGCGATTTCACCTCGCTTGTTCTGAGGTAAATCGACACCAACAATTCTTATTGCCATATACTTATTTGATGTTTTGCTTTGGATTAACCCTGACGAGTCTTGAACTTAGGGTTCTTCTTGTTGATCACATAGAGGCGACCCTTACGACGTACGATCTTGCTGTCGGGAGTGCGCTTCTTCAAGGATGCTCTTGTCTTCATATCTGGGGTGTGTATTATTTGTATCGGAACACGATTCTGCCTTTCGACAGATCGTAAGGGCTCATCTCCACCTTCACTTTGTCGCCGGGCAAGATTTTGATGTAGTGCATGCGCATCTTGCCGGAAATGTGGGCGGTGATGGGATGACCGTTCTCTAACTCTACACGGAACATCGCGTTGCTCAATGCTTCGACGATGGTTCCGTCCTGTTCAATTGCAGTTTGTTTTGCCATGATCTTAATAGAGATGTCCTTCCACTCGTTCTATGTCTTCGAACGTCGAAAGAATTTCGGGTTTGCCGTGATGAATGGCAATGGTATGCTCAAAATGGGCGGCCGGGAGACGATCGAGCGTGACGATGCCCCAACGATCGGGCAACAATCCGATGGATGGTTTGCCCAGGGTGATCATCGGTTCGATCGCGATACAGAGGCCGTTCTTGATCTGCTTACCCGATCCTCGATGTCCGTAATTGGGCACCGCAGGATCTTCGTGCATCTCACGACCAATGCCGTGACCGGTGAATTCCTTTACCACACCATAGCCGTGTTGTTCGCAATGATCTTGCACGGCGGCGCCAATATCACCGATACGACGCCCCGGGAGTGCAACTTCGATCCCCTTATAGAGGCTTTCCTTCGTGACACGAAGCAATTGCTTGACTTCGTCGCGCACTTCTCCCACGCAGAAAGTGTAGGCGGAGTCGCCACAAAATCCGTTGAGGAAAGTTCCGCAGTCGACGGAAATGATGTCGCCATCACGAAGCTCGCGATCGTCCGGCAGGCCGTGTACCACACATTCGTTTATCGAGGCACAGATGCTACCGGGGAAAGGTTCAGCTCCGGGAATGTCGGCGGGAAAACCTTTGAAGGTGGGCGTGGCACCATGATCACGAATGTATTGCTCGGCCAAGGTGTCCAGTTGTTTAACGGACACGCCCGGCTTCACAATTTTGGCGACCTCGGCCAGTGTTGCGCTTACCAAACGATTGGCAGCGCGCAACAGGTCGATTTCTTCTTCTGTCTTCAGATAAATCATCCGAGTGGAGTTCTATTATCCTTAGTCATTTGAACGGTGACGTGTGTGTCCCGCGTTGAGCATTCGGTCGTAGTTGCGCACTGACATCAAGCTGTCAATTTGTTGAATGGTGTCGAGCACCACACCAACGAGGATGAGCAACGAGGTTCCACCGAAGAAGTGAGCAAACGCCTGGTGCACCTTGAAGGGCTCCATCTGAGCAAAGGTGGGGAGAATGGCGATTGCGGCGATGAAGAGCGAACCTGGAAGCGTGAGGTGGGACATCACGCTATCGATATAGTCGGCGGTTTCCTTACCGGGCTTAACACCGGGAATAAAACCGTTGTTGCGCTTCATGTCTTCGGCCATCTGCACGGGATTCATGGTGATTGCCGTGTAGAAATAGGTGAATGCTACAATGAGGAAGACAAACACGACATTGTAGAGAACACTGTTGGGATTGAGGAACTGCTGAAGTACGGGGCTTTGCGTCTTGGTGACATTGACAAGCATCAAGGGAATGAACATGATGGCCTGAGCAAAAATGATAGGCATCACATTGGCCGCGAAAAGCTTGAGGGGAATGTACTGACGAGCACCGCCCACTTGATTCTTTCGTCCTTCAATTCGTTTAGCGTACTGTACGGGTACCTTGCGTACTGCCTTTACCAAAAGAATGGCGAGCGCCATGACACCAACCAGAGCAAGCAACTCAACGAGGAACTTGATGAGTCCACCGCCTTCGGCGCCGGAGAGCGCAGAAGTGAGTTCTTCGATGAAAGCCATGGGGAGACGCGCGATGATACCAATCATAATGATGACGGAAATACCGTTGCCGACTCCGCGGTCGGTGATGCGTTCACCGAGCCACAGCACGAACATCGAACCGGCTGCGAGAATAATGGTGGAGGTTGCCATGAACCAGAAACCATCACCAACGAGGAAGGCATGCGAAGTTTGCGTCTGCATTTTCAGGTTGATGAGGTAGGTCGGGGCTTGGAAAGTGAGAATGGCAAGCGTCAAGTAACGGGTGTACTGATTGATCTTGCGCGTTCCGCTTTCGCCTTCACGCTGCAACTTTTGGAAATAGGGAACTGCAACTGCCAAGAGCTGAATAACAATCGAAGCTGTGATGTAGGGCATAATACCCAAAGCAAAGATTGATGCTTGAGAGAATGCACCACCGGAGAACATATCGAGGAGCGACATCAGGCCGCCTTCGGTCTGTTTTTGTAAATTGGCCAGTGCCGTCGAATCAATACCGGGGAGAACCACGGTGGACCCGAAGCGGTAAATCGCCACGAACAGTATGGTGATGAGGATTCGCGTGCGCAAATCCTCAATACGCCATATGTTCTTTAGAGTTTCGACTATTTTTTTCATTCGACTCTTAGAATTACATGGTTTAGAGTTGAGTGGCGGTACCACCTGCAGCTTCGATAGCTGCTACGGCCGTCTTCGAGAAGGCATGAGCCTCCACGTTGAGCTTGGCTTTCAATTCACCATTGGCCAGAATCTTGACAAGAGTCTTGCGGTTGATGAAACCGGCGGCAACAAGTTCTTCAACTCCGATCTTTTCGAGCTGCTTAGCTTCGGCCAGCGTCTGGAGCGTGCTGAGGTTGATGGGCTTGTATTCTACGCGGTTGATGTTCTTGAAACCAAACTTAGGAAGACGGCGCTGAAGAGGCATCTGGCCACCTTCAAAACCAATCTTCTTGCTGTAACCGGAACGGGACTTTGCACCCTTGTGACCGCGAGTAGACGTGCCGCCGAGGCCCGAACCGGGACCACGACCAATGCGCTTGCGAGTCTGGGTAGAACCGTTAGCCGGTTTGAGTGTATGCAATTTCATGATGTCGTACGTATTATTTATTCTACTACAGTTACCAGGTGGTGAACCTTGCGAAGCATGCCGCGAGTGCAAGCATTGTCTTCGAGTTCAACGACATGATAAAGCTTAGTGAGACCGAGGGCATCGAGTGTGCGCTTCTGGTCAACGGGGGCGCCGATGCGGCTGCGAGTTTGCTGTACCTTAATTGTTGCCATAATGCTTATCCTCTGAATACTTTATCGATGGATACTCCGCGATGCTGAGCTACGGTGCGGGCATCACGCATTTCGCTGAGAGCGAGGATCGTTGCCTTTACGAGGTTGTGGGGGTTGGAAGAACCCTTAGACTTCGAAAGTACGTTGGTGATACCTACGCTTTCAAACACGGGGCGCATTGCACCACCAGCCACCACTCCCGTACCTTCAGAGGCGGGAAGGATGAGCACTTCGGCACCGCCGAAACGTGCTGCCTGTTCGTGAGGTACAGTACCCTTAATGATGGGCACCTTCACGAGGTTTTTCTTGGCGGCTTCAACGCCCTTGGCGATTGCAGCGGTAACTTCGCCGGCTTTGCCGAGTCCGTAACCGATAACACCTTTACCGTCACCCACCACTACGATGGCTGCGAAGGTGAAAGTGCGTCCGCCCTTGGTGACTTTCGTAACACGATTGATAGCAACGAGTCTATCTTTCAATTCTTCATTGTTTGCGTTTACTCTGATTGCCATAATCTTTAGAATTTGAGTCCACCTTTGCGAGCGCCTTCGGCAACTTCCTTCACGCGACCGTGGTAGAGATAGCCGTTACGATCAAAAACTACTTCACTGATTCCGGCCTCGAGTGCCTTTTTGGCCACGACTTCACCCACCTTGAAGGCTTGTTCCTTCTTGGGGCATGCTTCTTGACCGAGCGAAGAGGCTGCGACGAGAGTCTTTCCTGCTTCGTCGTCGATGACCTGAACGTAGATCTGCTTGTTGCTGCGGAACACGCTCATACGAGGACGAGCAGCCGTGCCGGAGATCTTATTGCGAACGCGATACTTGATCTTTACGCGTCTTGCTTCTTTTTGTTTTGTCATAATCTAAATCGTGGTTAGAGATTACTTAGCACCTGCCGACTTACCGGACTTACGACGGATCTGCTCACCGACGTATAGGATACCCTTACCCTTGTAAGGTTCAGGCTTGCGGAAAGAACGGATCTTGGCGCATACCAGGCCGAGGAGCTGCTTGTCGCAGGTCGTCAAACTGATATAAGGGTTCTGGTTACGTTCCATCTTCGTCTCAACGGAGATCTCCTTGGGGAGTTCGATTACGATGGGGTGAGTGTAACCCAGCGTGAAAGTAACGAGGTTGCCCTTGTTCTCTACACGATAACCCACACCGACGAGTTCCATTTCGGCCTTGTACTGCTCAGTTACACCAACAACCATGTTGTGAACCAATGCACGATACAAGCCATGGAAAGCTTGCTTCTGCTTCGTCTCTACTTCGCTGTTCTCATCGATAGCAAAAGTGATGTGGCCATCTTCGATTGTGACTTTGATAGAGGGATCAACAGCCTGAGAGAGCTCACCCTTCGGACCTTTGACGGTCACTACATTATCCTGCAGCGTCACCTGTACGCCTGCGGGAATGTTAATCGGCAATTTACCAATTCTAGACATTTTGTTCCTCCTATATTTTAGTATACATAGCAAAGAACTTCACCGCCGATTTTGAGGGCGGATGCTTCTTTGTCAGTCATTACACCTTTGGACGTGGAGATGATAGCAATACCCAGTCCATTGATCACGCGAGGCATTTCACGGTAGCCGGTGTACTTACGCATACCGGGCGTGGAAACTCGCTTGAGGCTCTTGATTGCGCTCACTTTCGTGGCGGGATTGTACTTCAAGGCAATTTTGATAGTGCCTTGAGGACCGTTGTCCTCAAACTTAAAGTTGAGGATGTAGCCCTTGTCGAAGAGAATCTTCGTGATTTCCTTCTTGAGGTTCGACGCCGGAACTTCTACGACACGATGCTTTGCTTGGATCGCGTTGCGAAGACGGGTCAGAAAGTCTGCTATGGGATCAGTCATTATTGTGGATTTAATTTATCGGGAAATTCCCGACAGTGTTAAAAGGGATGCTTGTGATTCGACAAGGATCGATCGCTTACCAAGATGCTTTGCGCACACCGGGAATGAGACCGGCCGAAGCCATCTCACGGAACTGGATACGCGAGAGGCCGAAGAGGCGGATGTAGCCCTTTGGGACGTCCCGTGATCTTGCAACGGTTGTGCAGACGGATGGGATTGGCGTTGCGGGGATGGACTGAAGCTTCTGTGCGGCTTCGAAAGCAGCCTGGGGATCGTCGCTGTGATTAACGATTTCTTGAGGGCGGCACGCTTAGCTGCATACTTGGCTACCAGCTTGGCGCGCTTTACCTCACGCGCTTTCATTGATTCTTTTGCCATATCGCTGATTAGTTGTTTTTTTGCGTTCTTGAAGGGGAGGCCGAACTCCTTGAGAAGAGCGTAACCTTCTTCGTCCGTAGGGAGCAGAGGTAACGAACGTGATGTTCATACCGAGCAGACGGTCGATTGCATCGATATTGATTTCAGGGAAGATGATCTGTTCCCTGAATACCGAGCGTGTAGTTACCGCGGCCGTCGAACTTGCTCTCAATACCCCTTGAAGTCGCGGATACGGGGAAGAGCTACGCGAACGAGTTTCTCGAGGAATTCGTACATCTGTTCGCGACGGAGAGTTACCATCACGCCAATAGGCATCTTCTTACGAAGTTTGAAGTTGGCAACGTCCTTCTTAGAAACCGTAGCAACAGCTTTCTGACCGGTGATAGCCGAGAGCTCGTTGATTGCAACGTCGATGATCTTCTTGTCTTGCGTAGCCGAACCCAGACCCCTGATTGATCACGATCTTCTTGAGCACGGGAATCTGCATGGGCGAAGAGTAGTTGAACTGTTTATCAACGCCGGAGCGATGCGCTCCTTATATTCTTTCTTGAGTTGTGCTGTATTCATTTGATTTCCTCCGGATTTTTTTGGCGATGCGGACGAGCTTACCCTCAGCGTTCAGCTGACGACCGATGCGCGTGGGCTTGCTGGTCTTGGGGTCAACCACATTCAGGTTGGAAATGTGAATAGGGGCTTCCGTGCGCACGAAACCACCCTGAGGATTCTTGGCGTTGGGCTTCTGGCTCTTTTGAACCATGTTGAGTCCTTCGACGATGGCACGCTGCTTGTCCACAAGCACGCGAACCACCTTACCCGTCTTCTTCTTATCCTTACCGGCAAGAACGCAAACGGTGTCGCCCTTCTTAATATGTAACTTACTCATGTGAGATATCGTCTTACTTTTGTTGGATTAGAGAACTTCGGGGGCCAAAGAAACCACCTTCATGTTCACTGCACGCAGTTCACGTGCTACGGGGCCGAAGATGCGGCTTCCGCGGAGCTCACCTGCGTTATTGAGCAGAACGCAAGCATTGTCATCAAAGCGGATGTAAGAACCGTCGGCGCGACGGATTTCCTTCTTCGTGCGAACAATCAGTGCCTTCGAAACGGCACCCTTCTTAATGTCGCTGGACGGGATCACGCTCTTGACAGATACAACGATCACGTCACCAACAGAAGCGTAGCGACGCTTCGTACCGCCGAGTACGCGAATGCAGAGGGCTTCACGAGCACCACTGTTATCGCAGACGGTCAATCGAGATTCTGTTTGGATCATGTTTACTTAGCTCTTTCTACGATTTCTACAACTCTCCAACGCTTCGTCTTACTCAGGGACGAGTTTCCATGATGAGCACGGTATCGCCGACGTTGCAGTCGTTCTTCTCGTCGTGAGCGTGGTACTTCTTCGTTTTGGAGACGAACTTGCCATAGATGGGGTGCTTCTCCTGAACTTGGCAGCAACGACGATGGTTTTATCCATCTTATTGCTTACGACAACCTCCCTGACGGGTCTTTCTTAAATTTCTTTCCATTCTGGATTGTTATGATGGGTGGAGGGAGTGAAACGAATTTCCGTCGACGTTCCGAGCGATGCATCATCAACACGTTTCTACCACTGCCGTCATCGGTGCAGCCGCGGTTCCGTTCCGTCCGTTCCGTTTTTACTTTTCGTTCAGCACAGTCTTCATCTGAGCGATGGTGCGACGCAAGGTCTTGATCTGTGCAGAATTTTCCAGAGGAGAAATGCTGTGGTTGAGTACCATCGTTTCGTAGGCATTCACCTCAGCTGCAAGGCGCTCTGCGAGTTCGCCCTTGCTTTTGAGTTCGCGAATTTCTGCAATCTTCATAATCAAGCTTTTTTGTCGTAGTCGTGTCTAACAATGAACTTCGTGGTCACGGGGAGTTTCTGCGCGGCCAGGCGAAGAGCTTCCTTAGCGACTTCGAAGGGTACACCTTCGATTTCGAAAATGATGCGACCGGGAGTGATGGGGAAGACGTAACCTACGGGGTCACCCTTACCCTTACCCATGCGGACGTCGGCAGGTTTCTTCGTGATCGGTTTATCGGGGAAGATGCGAATCCAGCTCTGACCTTCACGCTGCATGTAGCGCGTCATGGCAATACGAGCGGCTTCGATTTGGCGGCCCGTGATCCAGTGTGTGCCGAGGCTCTTGATGCCGAAGCTACCAAAAGCGAGCTGATTGCCGCGTTGGGCGTTGCCCTTGCTGCGGCCCTTTTGAGGGCGGCGGAACTTTGTTCTTTTAGGCTGTAACATATGGCTCTAACAGAATCAGATTAGCGATTTGAATTTCTCTTGTTGCGGAAATTGCCGCGGCCTTCGCGACGACCGCCTTCGCGGCGACCATTTTCCTTCTCTGCGGTGAAGTTGGGGGCGAGGTCCTTCTTGCCATAAACTTCACCACGGCAAATCCACACCTTGATGCCGAGGATACCCACTTTCGTGAGGGCTTCCGTCTGGCAGTAGTCGATATCAGCGCGGAAAGTATGGAGCGGCGTGCGGCCTTCCTTATACATTTCGCTGCGTGCGATTTCTGCACCGTTCAAACGGCCGCTGATTTGCACTTTGATACCTTCGGCGCCGCTGCGCATCGTGTTTTCGATGGCCTTCTTGATCGAACGGCGGTAAGCCATCTTACCTTCGATCTGGCGAGCAATGCTCTTGGCCACGATGTTGGCGTCGAGATCAGGCTTCTTCACTTCGAAGATGTTGATCTGAACATCCTTGCTCGTGATCTTCTGGAGTTGGAGCTTGAGTTGCTCAACATCCTTACCACCCTGTCCGATGATCATACCGGGACGGCTGGTGCAGATCGTGATCGTCACGAGTTTAGGAGTGCGCTCGATTACGATGCGAGAGATATATTCGTATACGCTAGTGTATTCCTTCTTGCTGGCAGAGGCGCGACCGGGCTTTTCGACGTAGCTTTTGAAACGTGCATCGAGATATTCGCGAATCTTGCTATCTTCGAGGATGTTTTCGCCGAAGTTAGAACCACCGAACCAGTTGGAGTCCCAACCGCGGATGATGCCAAGTCGGTTGGCGATAGGATTGATTTTTTGACCCATTGCTGTTGTTTCTGATTAGTCGTTGGTTTCTTCTTTTGTACCCACGAAGATCGTCACGTGGTTAGAACGCTTGCGGATGCGGTAGCCGCGACCCTGAGGAGCCGGGCGCATGCGCTTGAGCGTGGCACCGCCGTCAACGAAGATCTTCGTCACGAAGAGTTCGCCTTCTTCGGCCTTGCGATTGTTCTTTTCTTCCCAGTTGGCGATTGCAGAACGCAGCAGCAGCTCAACGGCGTTCGAAGCAGCCTTCTTGCTGAAACGAAGCGTGCCGAGGGCGCGATTCACCTCCATACCGCGAACCATGTCAACGACATAGCGCATCTTGCGGGGAGAGGAGGGGCAATCGTTCAATTTGGCAAAAATACTGGGTTTTGAGAGCCGCCTTGCGAGATTCGGCGGCAAGTCTTTTTTTCTTGCTCCCATTATTTAGAGATTGAGATTTTGTTTTGATTGTTGTTGTGGCGTTCACCCGAAGTTTTTACTTCTTCTTGTTGCCGCCGTGACCGCCAAACTTGCGGGTCAGCGCGAACTCACCGAGCTTGTGGCCGACCATGTTTTCCGTCACGTAGACAGGGATGAACTTATTACCGTTGTGCACTGCGACCGTGTGTCCCACGAAATCGGGGGAGATCATCGAAGCGCGCGCCCATGTCTTCACCACATTCTTCTTGCCACTTTCGTTCATGGCGAGAATCTTCTTCTCGAGAGAAACTGCGATGTACGGACCTTTCTTAAGAGAACGACTCATATTGCGATTCTTTTAGTGCGATTATTTCTTACGTCTTTCGATAATGTACTTGTTGCTCTGCTTCTTGGGTGCACGTGTCTTGAGACCCTTAGCATAGAGACCAGTACGCGAACGGGGGTGTCCACCGCTTTGACGGCCTTCACCACCACCCATCGGGTGATCGACAGGGTTCATCACAACACCACGGTTGTGAGGACGACGACCGAGCCAGCGGCTGCGACCGGCCTTACCCGACGATTCGAGAGCGTGGTCAGAGTTGCCGACACTACCGATGGTTGCCTTGCAAGCACTGAGAATCTGACGAGTTTCTCCGGAAGGAAGTTTGATCACGCAATACTTACCTTCACGAGAAGTGAGCTGAGCGAAGTTACCGGCCGAGCGAACCAAGAGAGCGCCTTGGCCGGGACGAAGCTCAATGTTGTGGATAACGGTACCCACAGGGATGTTTTGCAGGGGGAGAGCGTTGCCCACTTCGGGAGCAGCGTCAGCGCCGGAGAGGAGCTGGTCACCCACTTTCAATCCATTGGGAGCGATGATGTAACGCTTTTCACCGTCAGCGTAATAAAGAAGAGCGATGCGAGCCGAACGGTTAGGATCGTACTCGATGGTCTTCACCACTGCGGGAACTCCATCCTTCTCTCGCTTGAAATCGATGAAACGGAACTTGCGCTTGTGGCCACCGCCGAGATAACGCATCGTCATCTTACCGACGTTGTTGCGACCACCGCTGGCACGCTTACCGCAGACGAGAGATTTTTCCGGTACTGATGCAGTAATTTCTTCGAAAGTACCGATAGCCTTGTGTCTTTGCCCCCGGAGTTGTGGGCTTAAATTTACGTACTGCCATTGTCTTGATTAGATATTGCTATAGAAATCGATGGTCTCGCCGTCCTTTACAGTGACGACGGCCTTCTTAAACGCGTTGGTACGTCCGCGGAGGAGACCGGCGCGAGTATAGCGAGACTTGCTCTTACCGGCGTAAACCATTGTGTTTACATCGGTAACCGTCACACCATAGCGAGCTTCAACTTCTGCTTTGATCTGAAGTTTGTTAGCCTCGGGCTTTTACAACGAAGCCGAACTTGTTCTGCTTCTCCGAAAGCTGGTTGAGCTTTTTCCGTGACGATAGGTTTGATAATGAATGCCATTACTTCGTTGCTGTTGAGAAGGGTTGATTACTTGGCAAGAACCTCTTCGATCTTTGCCACGGCGCTTTCGGTCACCACGAGAACGGCAGCATCGAGCACACCGTAGGTGTTGAGATCAGAAGCCACAGCTACCTTTGCCTTGGGGAGGTTGCGTGCGGAGAGGTAGAGATTTTTATCGCTACCGGCTGCGACCACGAGTGTCTTCTTGTCCGAAACCTTAAGATTGTTGAGCACTTCGACAAAGCTCTTCGTTTTGGGAGCGTCGAAGCTAAAATCTTCAACTACCACAAGGGCACCTTCTTGAACTTTGTAGCTCAATGCAGAGCGACGAGCCAACTGCTTCACCTTCTTATTGAGCTTGAAACGATAATCGCGGGGCTTAGGACCGAACACGCGAGCACCGCCGACAAGCAGAGGAGAGTTGATGTCACCGCGACGCGCACCGCCACCGCCTTTCTGGCGACCGAGCTTACGAGTCGAACCGGACATTTCGCTACGTTCTTTCGATTTTGCCGTGCCTTGACGCTGAGCAGCGAGATACTGCTTCACATCGAGATAAATAGCATGATCGTTGGGTTCAACGCCGAAGACACTTTCGTTAAGGGCTACCTTCTTACCGGTATCTTCACCCTTGATGTTCAATACACTAATTTCCATGTCTTACTTTTCTACGATAACGATTGAACCATTGCATCCGGGAACACTACCCTTAATCAGAAGAAGATTGTGTTCGGGGATTACTTTGAGAACCTTCAGGTTCTGAGTGGTAACGCGCTTGCCGCCCATTTGACCACCCATACGCATGCCCTTGAAGACCTTCGCGGGATAAGAACATGCACCAATCGAACCCGGCTTGCGCTGACGGTCGTCCTGACCGTGAGTCATCTGACCCACACCACCAAAACCGTGACGTTTTACGACGCCCTGGAAACCTTTACCTTTAGAAGTTCCGACTACATCTACGAAGTCGTTTTCACCAAAGAGTTCCACAGTCACTGCATCGCCGAGATTGAGCTCCTGATCATAAACAAATTCAGCAAGATGACGCTTAGGCGTCACACCGGCCTTCTTAAAATGACCCAAAAGAGGTGCGGAAACATTCTTTTCCTTCACATCCTGGAAGCCCACTTGCACTGCAGCATAACCGTCGGTTTCAACAGTTTTGATCTGAGTTACTACGCAAGGACCGCATTCGATAACTGTGCACGGCACATTTTTGCCGTCGGCACTGAAAACGGAAGTCATTCCGATTTTCTTTCCTAATAATCCTGGCATTTGGAATTTATTGAGATTTGAGTTCGTAGCCCGCAAGAGTCTCTACCCGAGCGGGGCGAATGGTTATTATTCGAGTTACTATAACCTATTGATTTTCACGACATAAAGGCCGCTGAAGAGCACAGTGTGCCTTCATTTTACGAGAGCAAAGTTACGATAAAAACGACACCGACAAGAAGAAACGCGCTTATTTTCAAGCTTTTTTTCTACTCGTCGGTGTCGTTTTGACAAAACAGAAGTGCAAGTTCGGCCGCCTTCATGATTTTCCACGTCGTCCCCTTCGTCATCACCCTTCGCCGTCTACCCGCGAATTGCAGTGACATCACGGGACAATCAAATCCAAAAGCATCTCAAACCACGAACTAAATCCGATGAACGGCGCTCATTTTTACCGCGTTTCTACTTCTAAAATTCCACAAAAGCAGCGGTTTTGCGCTTGATTGATGAGCGGCCATAAATAATCCATGCCTCGGGGAGATCGTCACGCACCCCTGACAACACACGCGGTTGAGAGGGATATAATCTTTCCAACACCATTGATCCACCCAGCGCGCGCTGTGAATCATCAGTCCTCTTTTGAAAGCCGACTGATTGTCGGTGTCCATTCCTTTCAGGCGAAAACTGCGTTTTATCTTGTGCCCACGCTCTTTCGTGACGAGAAAGCGCCCCAAAGATGAGCATTCGCTGCCCGGGGCGATTGCTGAAACGAGGATTTTTCGCCGTACTTCCTCTTCCGGGACCGTGCATCACATAAGTACTGCCACGATCGCCTTCCGACGGAAGTCCCAGAGGAACAACCGCGGTGTGCCTGAGGGAATGCCATAGTCGACAAACAGCGCATAGCGTTCGCTCATGTTAGTGCCGCTGCGCAAAAGCCAAAGCCTTTTCCGCCCGTTCTTCTATCGTTTTGTACTCCGTGCGATCCGGACGTTCCGGAAGACCATAATACTTCCACGCCCAGCGCAACGCGAAAAACGCCACCGCCGCAATGAGCAACAACACGGCGGCTACTATCCACCACTTTCTTTTGTTTCGTTTCATAGGTATTGATTTTATCGCTAATCTACGGGTTGACAGCTCAGCCTGCCCTTTCTTTATTGACCTCCCTCACTCTCGCCTCCTCACACGACAGGTCGACAGCGATAGCACGACCGCTCACGTCATAACGCCCTGCTTTTCTGACAAGGCCTTCTTATCCGTTCACTTCGCCTTGCGCAGCTGCATTCGCACCATCTGCATCCGGCGCATGTCGTCGCCGATAGGCGCACAAACGCCCCTGCGCGTTCAGACACGTAAGTGGTCGGCACGCGATGAGCCCCGAAGAGATCGAAGACTCGCGATCCGTTCTGGGAGCATAAGGCGTCAAGCGCGAAAGCATCGGCCCAGTATTGGGCGATGCGCGCAGGATCGTCCGCGCGACTGATGCATATGAAACGCACATCGCGGAAACTCTCTTCTCGTCAGCCCGCACACTTTCGTAAAAGCGGTTGAGCACAGGGCAAATAGCGGTGACAATCGCCGCATTTCACTATAGAAGAAAACGACGACCGCGCGGTGCCCTGACAAAAGTTGGGAAGAAAATGCAGATTTGTCTGACATTTTTCACCGAAAAATTGGGGGATTTTTCGTCCAACCCCACATCTTTCAGAATCCGCACTCGCGAGCATTCGGTTTCTCTCGTCGATGCACGCGTGAAAATCGACGAGGCTGCCTCAACAATGACGGCGCCGAAGACAAAAGAGCGAACGCCGATGACGGCGACAAACAGCGGAGAAGGGACTGAAAACGACGCCCCTGACAATATTTGTTTTTCATAGCGTTACTGGTTTTGTAGACTGCGTAGCTACTGTTTCGAGGACAAGGATTTAAGTGAAAGGCGGGAAAAAGCGACGAACACAAGAGGACGTACCGAATAAATTCGTATTTTTGCAAAGAGCAGGGGATGCACAAACCGCATCAAGCGTGCACGCCGACAACCTAGTATCATCTCCCTGACGCTATGTCTCCCAAAGAATTACAGAGCCGTCAAACAACGTTACGGCATCGTGGGCAACTCGCGATGCCCTCGAATCGTGCGCTCGAAACGGCACTCAAAAGTCGCACGCGTCGATCTTTCGATTCTCATCCAGGGCGAAAACGGCGTCGGCAAGGGAAGCGCTCTCCACGCATCATCCACGACGCCAGCGCCCGCAAAGGAAAAATATCTCGCCCTCAACTGCGGCGTGCTGCCCGAAGGCACCATCGACTCGGAACTTTTCGACACGTCGAAAGGCGCCTTCACCGGCAGTGCGACAGCCGCGAGGGTATTTTTCGCCGCCGACGGCGGAACGCTCTTTTCTCGACGAGGTCGGGAGAACTGCCCCTGCAAACACAAGTGCGATCGCTGCGCGTGCTCGAAACCGGGCGAGTCTCATCCCCGGTTTGGATCGAGCGAAGTGAAGCGCACCAACGTGCGCATCGTGGCTGCCACCAACGTCGACATGCAACGCGCCATTGCCGAGGCGACGCTTCGCGAAGACCTCTATTATCGACTCGCGGCCGTTTGCCATTCATATGCCTGCGCTGCGCGAAACGAGGCAGCGACATCGACATGCTCTTCCGCAAGTTTGCACTCGAAATGAGCGAGCAATATACAAATGCCCCCGTCCGACTGGACGAGAAAGCCAAAGCAGACTGCTCCAATACCCCTGGCCGGGCAACGTCGACAGCTGAAGAATGTGCAAAAGCATGTCGATGACGGCCGACGAGCGCGAAATCACGCCCGGAAAGTCCCTCGAACGCTACATCCCCGCCACCTACGGTCCCACACGCTGCCGGCGGTGAGCGTCAGTCACGCGCCCGGCACAAATTGCAGGACGAAGCGCATACGACGAAGATCGCGAGATCGTATTCCAAGCCATCGAGATGCTGCGCCACGAAATCGAGAAACTGAAAGCTCGAGATCGCAGATTTGCAACAGCCGAACGGCACAGCACACTACCGCTGCCACCGCCGCACACTCCCTTTCCTCCCCTACCACCGCGAAGTGCCCCACGAACTGGTGACCGGAGGCCGAGGAAGTTTGTCGAAGACGAGAAACCGACGATGCCGCGACGACGGACAACTGCTCACCAAAGACGATTTGGAACGCGAACTCATTCGCAAAGCGCTCGATCAGACTTCAACGGTCACCGCAAAACAAGCGGCCGACCAAATTGGCATCTCCGAGAGAACGCTCTATCAGCAAAAGATCAAAGAATACGGTCTCGACAACTCTAAACTGTATGCTCACCCTATGGAGTTCCTCGCTTCACAACGCCTCCGACATCGGAGTGCTGCGGTTCTGCAAAGCCCGCCCAACGGCGATCTGTCACCGCACTGCACTCGCCGCCTGCATCTGCTCGTGTGCTCACAGTCGGCCTGCATCAGCTATCGCTCCACCGGGGACGAAACATCAACTACGATCTGATCAAACGATTCAGATCGACCGATTCGCCCAACCGCGCGCCCCTACGGATGGGCAACCGATGGAAGCGATGTTCAACAACAAACTGCAGGACACTCTATGCCAACCAAACGCGACTGACCATCGTCAAACGCGTGCGATATGCACCTGAGCGGCGAAACGTGGGCTACGACCAGTTCAACAAAGGCATTGCCGCTGATGGCTTTTCATCGCAGGTGCAACTTCGACTCACCGTCAACGTGCGATCGGAGAACAAGAAGAACAACCAGCGGTGGGAACGACAGTTCTCGGCTTCCGCCCCTACGACTCTGCGTCTGCAACTGGCGCAGGTGCAGGAACGCATCGTCACTGAACTCATTCGCGACATCACCGACCAAATTCACGCCACGGTTGCCGATTGCGACCCTTCGTCTCGCTCATGGATCTGATTGCGCTCATCGAAAACCCCGAACTAATGAATCGTACCACGCTGGCTGAACCCAAGCGTTGGTCGACGAATCTCCTGCATGCAGGCCGCCCGCTTGCTCTTGGTGAAAATGCCCGACTCGGCGAAAGCGACTCACCGAACCGAAGCGGAAAAGGCAGCGGTGCTCATCCCTCGACCGCAAAAGTGCTCTTCGATCTCACGGAGGGTATGCACCTGCACGGACAAGACGAGAGCAACGACGACAACGCGGCCGAAGTAGCAAACACACCGACGGGAACAGATCTCACGTCGACAATGATCGACCGCTTCTTGTTCGGCGACAGCGAGGAACAGGAAAAGAAGGAAAAAGCCGTCGATCCCGCCGCCGACTACATGGGCTACCTCTTTTCAAATCGAAGCGACAGCCGGCACGCCCTCGTCCTGCCTCTGGGCGCCCCACTAGCCCCGGAAGAGGTCGAAAACGACCCCACGCTCAAAGTGCTCGAAGCGGCCAAACTGCACGGAAAGAAGTGGTTCAAACCCGCAGCCCGTCGCGAAGACGAAATCGCCGGTGCCCCCTACGAATGGCTCACACCCGACACGGCAGAAGAAGGCTTCGACGCCCAAAGTTGCTATACGGAGACGCCGCCAACATCTCGCCTCAAACAAGGACGCTACGAGCAGTGCTGCAGAAATTCTCACGTACCTACTCTTGAATAATCCGATAGTGCGTTACTTTGCAGATAAGATTCGTTTTATCTCGTAAACTCGCAATTACAGTAAATACAATCTCATAACCCCAAATGTACACGTTTTTAGTCATTCTGGCCGCTATCACGGCTGTCTTGCTGGCCATCGTGGTTCTCATTCAGGAATCCAAAAAGGTGGCGGGCTTTACTTCTAATGTTTCGGTGCCAACTCTGTGTCGGTGTTCGCCAACGACGAACTTTATCGAGAAAGCGCACGGACTCCTCGCCGCTCTCTTGGCTTTCACGCGTGGCTACGAGCTTTTCGCCAAATCTCTGCTCAGGATCCGAGCGATGTGATCACCAACATGCCGACCGCGACAGTGCCCACTACGCCCGCCAACGGTCAGCAGACTCGCTCAGCAACAGGCCTCCTGCTACGCAAGGTCAACAAGCACCCGCTGCGGGCAAGTAAACCGCACATAGCGGCAAAGCGCGGGAAGATGACAGTCTTCTTCACTGCGCACCAAGCTGCGCGACACAGAAAAAACCGCGTCCCTCTCTCCGAGAAAGGGGCGCGTTTTGTTTGTCTCATTTGCGGTCTCTAACGCGCAAAAACGCACCTTCGCAGAACCCTCCCCGCACATCGTTAACGCCCGCACAACGCCCAGCAAAACGCCACTGAGCGGGCTTTGCAATGCAAGAAACCGGCATTGAGCAAACGAAGCACCCAAGACTGCGCATACGGAGTGGGCACGCCACTTTCGTTGCCCAAGGGCCTCGAAGCCACGGCTACCACAGGTTAGCTCACTGCAGACTCATTCCGCCCCTCTGCGTCTTTTCCTCCTCATGACCTCTCACGAGCCGTATGCCGATCTCACTTTCGCCTCCTTCTCCCTTGATCGTCCCTGTGCCGCAAGCAGCAGCGGTCGATTTCTGCCCTCCCTGACTTCTGACAGGAGGGCGTTTTGGGGGCGATCCAACCTATTTTTCCTCGCGCGCGCGCGTCAGGCTGACGGAGAAAGCCTTCACCTTCACCACGGATCACAAACACCTGATACAAAATCACTTATGAGTGAAGGCTTTCACCCTGCATTTTCCTTCACCTTACCTTCACACACCGCCGCATTGAGCCATCGCCCGCCCCTCGCCGCTCTATGTATGAAAAAGCGGATAAAGCATAAAGTTGCAACACAAGCGGTGAAGGTAAAAGGTGAAGGGTAGAGCGCTCACCTCTAATCTGTATCACAACAAGTCTCCAGGATCGGTGAAGAGGTAAGGTACACAAAATAGTTGGATGCGGCGCGCGTACGCGTACGCGCGAGGATGGCGAAAATGTGCATGAGTTTGAAAAAGTTGACATATAGCAGCGCGGGCGAAGCACGCAAAATAGTGGCGGACGTTTCGGAAAGACCGTTTTTCTCAACTTTCTTACCAGCTTTTTCGGTCATCCGACATGTGGAGTGATGCGGCATCATGCGGCGTAGATGAACCTGCACTCAAAGCGCCTTCTCTACGACCCAAACACGTGCTCTTCTCATCTTTATCTTGATGCGCATACCAACCACTTCCGCGTAGGATGAGCGACAGTCGTTCCGATTCAGTCCGTCGCCGTCGTAGCCCACGCTCATCCACTCAGGCACTTTACTCTCGCGCGCCTGCTTTCAATCAAGCTGCACTTCGATTTTGAAAGTGCAGACGAATTATCAGATAAGAAGATGACGAGCAAACGAAGAAAATCAACCGTGGCGCGAGACAAAAACGAAAGTTTGAACCCTCCTAAGCAGAGTTCCTACCAAAGAATAGTCTAATTTTGCACTTGCCGGTTGACGCGAAGGATGAACTCGACGGGGTTTCCAAAATAGGAGATGGGATCGAGGAAGAATGCAAAAGGAAGTTGCAAGTTGACAACCAAAGTCTGACAAGGGTTGGATTCCGGAAAAATATAAATGCACTGATATAAATGTACAGACTTGAGCAACAAAAGTGATATGGATTTTACCCCTGTCACTTCAGGAATCAGCAAAAACACAGAAGGTTGTATGACTTTTTGATAGATGATAAGCAAACACTTCTTCAACATCCGCCGGTGCTGCTTGCTGATCATAGATTGACATTGGAATCCATCCAAAAGTTGGACTATCTTGAAAGTTTTTTGCCTGCTCCGATTTTCTCAAAACGAGCAAGAGAATCGAAGAAATGGTGAGAGACGATGTCTCTTCTATCCTTGTAAGGTAAATCTTAGGGGAAGTTATTAAGGTTTACCTTGCAAGATCTTTCGAAAACTTCCAGTATCGATATGGAAAACCGTCCATTCCGAACCTCATATCCAACGGGAAAAAGATCCCCACTTATCCTTATCGATTTACCTCGCAAGAGGTAGAGTTCACGCTTGCAAGAGATTGCTTCTACCCTTCCATTTTCGTTGTGTCTTCTAAGTTGCACAAAGAAATGCATGATTTGTCTTTAGATCTAATCTCCTTAATCTAAAGGATAACACTGGACATTACCTCGACTGGCTGGAGAGGTAGGATTCTCCGAAGCTGATCGCTAGAGAATAAAGCCTTGTGGCTACAGAATGCCCCTGCATCTGGGATGCGAGGCTGATGAGGATTGAGGTTAGAGGCGGAAAGATTTCCGCGCCAAACTACACCTTGATTTCAACTTCTACGCCGCAGGGAAGCTCGAGCTTCGCGAGGGCGTCGATCGTCTGGGGTTCGAGCTGTAGATGTCGATGGACGCTTGTAGGTCGATACTTCGAACTGCTCACGGCTCTTCTTGCTTGACGAAGGTCGCAAACGGTTAACGGTGAAGATGCGCTGCGCGTGGGGAGGATGGACCGCTCACGATGGCGCCGGTAGCTTTCACGTTAGAAACGATCTTTCTGCGATTTCTCAACGAGCGCGTGTGATCGAGCTCTTGAGTTTGATGCGGATTTTTGACTCATTGTAGTTTGAACATCGCTCGGCAACGGTGGGATGAGAGTCGTTCGCTATCCCACCGCGCCTAAGCGAAATGGATTGTTGCTGGTGTTGAGGTGCCTGCTGTCGATTGCCAACGAGATCAACGCGACCCCTGATCTCTTTCGAGCACCGACTTAGCGATGCTGCTCGACACGGGAGCGTGGTGATCGTAAGACATCGAGCTGGTAGCACGACCGGAAGTGATGGTGCGGAGGGCGGTTACGCTAACCGAACATCTCGGCGAGGGGCACGGTAGCCTTCACCACACGAGCGCCGGAACGGCTGCTTTCGCATACCTTCTACCTGACCGCGGCGCTTGTTGAGGTCGCCGATTACATCACCCGCATGTTTTTCTTCGGGCGTGATCGTCGAGCTTCATCATCGGCTCCAGAGAACGGGACCTGCCGGGCGCAAGCGTTCTTGTAAGCCTGGAGAGCGGCGATTTAACGAAAGTTGGTCCAGAGTCCACGGGGTGGAACGAACCATCGAGGAGTTCTACCTTCAAGCTGTCGAGAAGCCACCGAGCACACCGCTCTTCATGGCATTTCTCGAAGCCCTTCTGAACCGAGGGAATGAATTCCTTGGGAATGTTACACGCGGTTACCTGCTGACGAACTGCAGGCCGCCTTCCTTGAAGTCTTTCGTCTACCACGGGACCCACATTCACGATGATGTCGGCGAACTTACCGCGACCACCGGATTGCTTCTGTAGACTTCGCGAGGTTAACCGTCTTGGTGATACTTCCTTGTAGTTAAACCTGGGGCTTACCTTTTGGTTAATTTTTCTCACCTGAACTCGCGCTTGAGACGGTCGATGATGATATCCGCGCAACTCACCCATACCGGAGATGATGGTCTGACCGCTCTGTTCGTCCGTCTTCACGGTGAAAGTGGGGTCTTCTTCGGCGAGCTTCGACAGACCCGTAGAGAGTTTGTCGAGGTCCTTTTGGGTTTTGGGCTCTACTGCGATACCAATCGCGGGATCAGGGAACTCCATCGATCCGGAGTACGATGGGTGCATCCTTCAGCGAGGGTATCACCCGTGCGGATGTCTCGAAACCAACACCTGCACCGATATCACCTGCACCGATTACCTCAACGGGGTTCTGCTTGTTGGAGTGCATCTGGAAGATACGCGAAACGCGTTCCTTCTTACCCGAACGTACGTTATAAACGTAAGAACCGGCTTCGATCTTACCGGAGTAAACGCGGAAGAACGTGAGACGACCAACGTAGGGGTCAGTGGCGATCTTGAACGCGAGCGAAGTCTCTCGTCTTCCGAAACTTCGCGTTTCGACTTCACCGGTATCGGGGTTGGTACTTCGATCGCGGGCGTATCGAGGGCGAGGGAGGAGAACATCACGACATAGTCGAGCAATGTCTGCACACCGGTGTTCAGAACGAAGAACCGCACGTCATGGGAACGATATCCAATGCGAGCGTACCCCTCACGGATAGCGGCAACGATTTCTTCTTCAGAGAGCGAGTTGGGATCTTCGAAGAACTTCTCCATCAGCGTCTCGTCTTGCTCTGCAGCAGTCTCGATCATCTTCTGACGCCATTCGTTGCACTCGTCAACGAGTTCAGCGGGGATCTCTTCCACGTCGTATTCCAGCACCCATCGTCTCATCGTGCCAAAGGATAGCCTTCATCTTGATGAGATCGACGATACCCTTGAAGTTCTCTTCTGCACCGATGGGAACAGAGATCACGCAGGGCGTAGCTCCGAGGACGTCTCTTCATTTGGCGAACCACTTCGAAGAAGTTGGCGCCGGAACGAATCCATCTTGTTTACGTAGCCGATGACGAACGTTGTGTTTGTCAGCCTGACGCCATACGGTTTCAGACTGGGGCTCCACGCCACCCACTGCACAGTAAGTAGCTACTGCACCGTCGAGGACACGAAGCGAGCGTTCTACCTCAGCCGTGAAGTCAACGTGACCCGGACTATCGATGAGGTTGAACTTGTATTTAGTACCAGTGAAGTTCCAGAATGCAGTCGTGGCAGCCGAAGTGATCGTGATACCGCGTTCCTCGCTCCTGTTCCATCGAGTCCATGGTTGCGCCACCTTCAGTACCCTCACCGATCTTGTGGGTTTTACCGGTGTAGAAAAGGATACGCTCGGAGGTTGTCGTCTTACCGGCATCGATGTGCGCCATGATACCGATGTTGCGCGTCAAATGGAGGTCTTGCTTTGCCACTTTTAGTCTTAGCTATGCGAGGGGATTAGAAGCGGAAGTGTGCGAAGGCACGGTTAGCTTCTCCGCCATACGAGTGCATATCTTTACGCTTGCAAGGCACCGCCTTGTTCGTTGTAAGCATCCGCGATCTCGGCGGCGAGTTTGTCGGCCATGGTCTTACCACCGCGCTTACGAGCGAAGCTGATAAGGTTCTTCATGGAAACCGATTCCTTGCGGTCGGGACGGATTTCAGTGGGCACCTGAAAGTAGCACCACCGATACGGCGAGACTTCACCTCAACCTGCGGAGTGATCTTGTCCAGCGCGATCTTCCAGATTTCGAGAGCGCTCTTCTCTTCGTTTTGCATCTTCTCACCGACGAGTTCGAGAGCGTGATAGAAGATCTCGTAGCTCACGTTTTTCTTACCGTCGTACATGGGGTGGTTTACGAGACTTGAAACTTTCGGTCTCCGTAAAACGGGATCAGGAGGATCAACCGCTGCAAGCTTTGCTTTACGCATTGGGTAATTTGGTTTTGTGTGAGGCTGCATGCTGTCTTCAGCACGTTGTCGTGCTTACTCAACCTTATGCAAACCAACGTTTGTCTTAATAATAAGATGTGGGTGGGAGGAGAAGTGTACCTTTCTCTGAAATGCACCTTCATTGCTTAGCAATTACTCTTCTCCTGCCCTCCTACCGCTGAATGGATGACTCTCAGCGGGTTTGGGACGTCGCACCATACTTGGAACGACGCGGTGCGGTTAGCCACACCGGCGGTATCCAAAGTACCGCGAACGATGTGATAGCGCACAGCGGGAAGGTCCTTTACACGACCACCGCGAACGAGCACGATGCTGTGCTCTTGGAGGTTGTGACCTTCACCGGGAATGTAGGAGTTCACTTCCTTAGAGTTGGTCAGGCGCACACGGGCTACCTACGCATTGCCGGAGTTGAGGCTCTTAGGTGTGGTGGTGTACACGAACGCACACGCCACGACGCTGGGGCAGTTGTCCAAAGCGGGAGACTTGGGACTTTTCAGCTGCCACCGAACGACCCTGCGCACAAGTTGTTGAATAGTAGGCATTTGATGTGATTTTTAATTGTTTATATATTGTATTTTCTGATTGCTATGAGAGCTGGCGTGAGGGTACACTACCGCCATTTTGGCTGCAAAGTTAGCCATCGGTCAGCCAACTGTTTTTGGACAAAAGTCCGCGCACAGTTTCACATCTCACTCACCGGCGTGCGCCACAACGACGCGATTTTTAGCCGGCAAGGAAAATAAGCAATACCGTAGGCCGTTGCGTCGAATGCGGCGTGCTTCGATGCCATAGCGGCTCACCAACAAGCCACGCACCACATCGACACGGCGACGAGCGCAGTGCGCGATTTTTCACCGCCCGAAACCATAACCGGCGAGGTCACAGTGGCCGAAGGATTGCGACGAAGATAATTGACCAAAGCGCGCTACTTCGCCGAGCGGAGCTCCGGTCACGAGCCGCACCTGCCGGCAGCAAAGTAGACATCGAACTCTTCGGGAGCGGTGCCTTTCTGGCCGCGGTGCGACGGGAGCTTCTTCAACCACATCGGCGGGCCGCACTTCCGGCTCTTTCTGCTCGAGAGCGCTGTCGTTACGGGCGACAGCGGCTGCGTGCCGTACTGAAGTTCGGGCACAGGTGCCACGGGATCGGGGGTTTCGATCACGATTCGGGCAGGCGCCACAGGGCACGGTTGCCGTCGTGGCGGCCCCGTTGCTGAACGGGAGCGGCAGTTGTGGTTTTGCGTTGCCGTTTGTTCCGACGCGTTTCCACGCGTGCAGGTTGATCATGTGCCGCGAGTGGTCGTCTCTTGGCGCACTTTCCGCTCGTAATCGGCCTTTTCGACGGGACGATCGGGACCGGTGGTCACCAAGCGGTGCTCTTCGCCGCGAACTTTCACGGGAGGAGTGGCAACCACCGTCGTTTGCGTTGCCGAACGATGGGGCGTTTGCACCACAGGGCGATCGTGTTCACGACGTTCCGAGGCACGATCGGGCGTTTGCGGCACGGCGTGTTTCACCGGCGCAGAGGTAACAGCGCCTCGAACGGGCGTAACTCCACGCGAGTTCGAGGCCGTCGTACCGGCAACGGACGACTTCACCGGCGGCGTCACCTTCTCAGGACGCGTGGGAGTCACTTTTCGCTCAGGGTTGCAAGCGGAATGATCATCACGCCTCTCATTGCCGGGCTCCAAGGGCGCACCGGTTTCGTGATTCTCGCCGTAGGTCACCGGTTCACTCGGGCGAACAGCCCACAGGCTTCGGTTTCGGCGCCATCTTTTCTGGGAAGGGCACGCATATTCGCGATCGCCCACCACCGCGTGTCGGTGCTATCCATGTGATGAGTTGCCGGGGTTCAGTTCCCAAACAACGCGCGTGGTCGGTTGCAGAGTCTGCACGCTGCACAGGGTTGAGCGCCATGGACGGCGTGGGCAACGGTGCGCGAACGTGAGCGACGACCGCGAGAAGCCGAACGGGGAAGATATACATGGTGCGCGGTGTCGTTGCCACCACATCTTCTTCATCATCTTCCCTTCGAGGCCGTGAATATAGGTGCGACGGCGCGCGCGCTTCTCGCCGGTCCAGCGATAGGTGAAAACCAACCGAGCATCATCGACGCCTCTGTATATTGTATTCGAGTAGCGAGTTTCTCTTTCTCGTCGCAAATCGTAGGACAGCGCCGGACGCAAATTCAGCGCCCTGAGCGTTCGGCATTGAGGTACCAACTGAGATTCAGCGCGTTTCGACACAAATAGCTCGCACCGAAGGTCACGATTGGCGGCTTCTTCCCTTAAATTATGTCCCAACCGAGCGAAGAATACCGTCCAGTTCGCCGACGACGCGGTTCGACGAGGTGGCGTCACAAAAGAGGTTGAAAAGATTGATCCCTCCCATAAAGTTGCAAAACCGGCACTGCGGGCACTGTGACTCCTGCAACAAGTTTTTTGGTTCCGGTAACAGAGTGTTACCTTCCAAACCGAGGGCATGAGGTCGGCGTAAATTGGCGCTTTGACATCCAAGACAAACATCGGTCGCAAATTGGCATTGGGCTGTAGCCGATCAGCGTATGATATGCACCGCTGCCGAAGGTGAGTCCAGCTGCGTTTAAATTCAGGTCGTGCTGCCAAGGACCCACGAATGCGCCCGTCCGGGTGAGAGGACGAGCAACAAAAAAGGAAAAGCAGCAGTCGTTTGTGAAAGTCATAATGGAATGAGATAACCGTCGCTCAAGCGACAATACGTCTATTAACGTGCAAATTTACACGCTCGACGAGAGAATACCAATTTCGCATGTTTCTACGCGCCATTCTTGCACGTTCCATCTTTGTTTTGCTACATTGCTCATGTCTACAGCAGACGACAACCAGGTTGCGACAGCACCATTGTTGCCCGGTTTAGACCACACAACGAGCAAAACCTCGTTGGCCGCATCGCACAAATTTGATTCATCAACATAACACTACCTCTCGACGGCGAAAAAGAACGGGGTCAGCGGCTCAAATCGAGGCTCACTCCCGAAATCGCCATAACGGCACCAGCAGCAATCTGGCCATCATCAGCCGACAGCCCGCAGGGAGTTCGTGCTCGACTTTAGTCGCCGCTCTTCCCGGTCTGCCCCAGGCTCGCGTAAATGCCCGCCAGATCCTCGCACCCCAAAGCGCGAAGCGTCTCCTCTTCACGCCCTCCAAGACAACGTGGTTAAGTACGAACAGGAGATTTGGCACCATCGATCTCGGCATGCCTCAGCCCGCCGCTGCAGGCGTGGGTCGCGGCTACCCTTCCGAGCCCGACGCCAACGCGTAACCCCCTGACAAAAAGCGCAAGGCGACTACTTGGGCACACTCCCCATTCTTCGGAATGCGGGAGTGACCTCCGTCCATTTTGCCCCAACCGGCGACTACAGCGCAAAAGAACTGCAAGTGCGAGAGGAAAACCCACCACTTTTGCGCGAAAACTCCTCTTCTTTCCCGAAAAACCGTGGACTTTTCGCCGCAACCCGTCCTCCTCCTCCACTCGCTTGCATCTGCCCTTTCCTCACCACAACGACAAGACAGTTCCCACCTTTCGGACGCAAAAATCCCGGAGAAAATCGCCCAATCACGCATCCATCGACGATCCACGACTTCTCGCCGTCGAAAACCGTTTTCTGACGCCTCACCCGCATTTCAAGCGACTCTTTCGCGCACTCTTCCTCTGCCAAAAAGGACTGCCATTTTGTGCCCAAATCGCCACTTTTTTCTGTCACTTTGCGGAAAAAGCGACCAGCAACGTGGGGCTTCTCTAAAACGTTCTTTATCTTTGCTTTTTGATGTGCCGACTTGTCGTCCTTCTCATCCCATCCGCAGAAAACCACGATGATAACGCAACAGAACGACGAGATAGCAGACACACGTGTTTATATGCAGTACGCGCGCGGAAGGGGTTTGCCTTTCCTTCCCCACTGCGCAAGATTGGTTTCACCCTTTTGTCAATGAAACCTTCACCCTTCGCTTCGGCGCCTCTCGACGCCTGCGCCTTCCTCCTCAACCTCTGTTGGTCTACGTCGTCTATGCGCTCTGCCGTCGCGCTTTCTCGTGACCAACTGGGACGCCTTGCCCCGGGCTTTGCACAACTCGACACGGCGTTGGTGATCAAAGGAACGCTCTTCTTTGACACCTCCGCCATTCTCTACACAATACGCTCTATACGCTGCTCATGCTCCCTACCGTGCCCACCACAAAGAGCGCGCGGGCTGGCAGATCGGTGCAAATGGCTCTATGTTGTGATGATCAACGGCGTGGGCATCGCCTGACATACTAGCCGACGCGGTCTGTCAATACACCGGTCGCCGCACCGCTGGACAGTGTTCGGCGGATTTGCTACGAGGGCAACCTCCCTCTCCATCTTAGGGAAAGAAGTGCTCCACCATCCTTTGTTTTGCTCATCGGCGTGGCGCTCATTGCCCTGCTTTGGCTGGCCTGTCGTCCATCCTCGTTCGCTCACCAAGACACCCGCGGCCAGCAGCACCCTACTATGTGGCGCAAACCCTCGCACTGGGTCTCTTCATTTCCCCCTATTGTGTGAGCCGGTATGCGCGGCGGATTCACCACGGCCGTGCGTCCATCACGCTGAGCAACGCCAATCAGTTTGTCAACCGCCCGGCCGAGGCCGCGTTGGTGTAAATACGCCTTTCTCCATGATACGCACGGCCAACAAAAGGCGTTCGTCGATCCGGGTTACTACAGCGCCGACGAGCTCAACACGCTCTATTCGCCCTGCACCGCCCGGGCGAGGCGCTGACTCCAGCGCCACAAGAACGTCGTTGTGATCATTCTCGAAAGTTTCGGCCAGAATTTGTCGGGGCACTCAACCCGCAGCTCGAGGCGCGGGCGCTACAAAGGCGTGACGCCCTTCCTCGATTCGCTCGTGCGGTGAGGCACCACCACGAGCACTCGCTTTGCCAACGGCGCAAGAGCATCGACGGCATGCCCTCGGTGCTCGTCGATCCCCGATGTTTGTCGACCGTTTTCCTCACCGGCCTCGCTCAACCGCTAGAGTGGACTCGCCGGCGAGTTTAGATAAGGAAGGCTACGAGACGGCTTTCTTCCACGGTGCGCAAAACGGATCGATGGGTTTCGAGGCCTTTTCGCGCTCCACGGGTTTCAACAAATACTACGGCCGCACCGAGTTTGAGGCCGACACGTTTCGGCGGCGAAAGACGAGTTCGACGGCATGGGCCATTTGGGACGAACCGTTCTTGCAGTATATGCGCACAAGATGGGCAATGAAACAACCGTTCATGACGGCCGTTTTCACCGCCTCGTCCGCATGCGCCCCTACAAGGTGCCGGAACGCTACGAGAAGCAGTTTCCCGAAGAAGGCGGCACGCCTTTGCACAAATGCGTGAGATACAGCGACAGCACTGCGCAAAATTCTTTGCGACGGCGACCGTCAGCCGTGGTACAAGAACACCCTGTTCGTCATCACGGCCGATCACACCAGCCCTCTCCACACGCAGGAATATCAGACGCCGCTCGGGCGTTTTCCGCGTACCGATTATCTTCTTCGACCCTCGGGCGACGCATGAAACGGGCGCTTGCCGGGCATCGTCAAGCAGATCGACATCATGCCCACCGTCTTGGGTTATTTGGGTTATCAGCATCCATTCATCGCCTTTGGCAACGATCTGACGCAACTCCCCGCCACACACAACTCATGAAGTGGCTTATCTGAACAGTGTGCACGTGTTTGCGCAGGGCGACCACGTTTTGCTCTTCGACGGCAAGAAAACGACGGGACTTTACGACTTCAAAAGACCGCTCCTGGTGCACGACCTCAAAGGGCGCGTGCCGCAACAGGCCGCCATGGAGCGACAGCTCAAAGCCATCATTCAATCCACCGTGCAACGCATGCTCACCGACCAAGTGGCGGTGAGATGAGCATCAGACTCTACCATGACGCGAGAAAAATCACGCTCGGACTCATCGGGGTACTCCTCGCGGGACTCGCACTGCTCACCTACATTCGGTGGAAGTGTGGTTCAGCAATCCGCCCGCGCCCTCACCGCCCCGACCGTCCCCTCGCGCGTGTTGCTCACTCTTCGGCAACGAGGTGCTCTCTCGCGCAATGTGAGTTGGCAATGCGACTCGAGTGCTGCAAACCTCCTATTTGGGTTGGGCGACGAAAACACCGCCGTATCGACGCCGGCCACGGGCGAAGTCTTCGCTTCGCGCGGCGGAAGCCGACTTACTACGTGGCGCGGCCCAACCTCACCATGGAGTCTACCGCTATCAGCGTGGTGACAGGCCGGCGGTGGCGGGTGTGCAGCTTCGGCTGGCTCTCTTTCTCTCTTGTTCTCTCTCTCTCTCTCTCTCATTT
>BNJU01002016.1_pt1 | contig 93888 bp, 89 predicted proteins | sample 8539281 | NCBI WGS metagenome assembly BNJU01 (sample SAMD00202456, study PRJDB9452) | human saliva metagenome | isolation source: human saliva | place: Japan
GGCGCTTCGCGCACGCCTCCGTAGCTCAATGGATAGAGCATCGGCCTTCTAATCCGCAGGTTGCCGGTTCGAGTCCGGCCGGGGGCACTGACAGTCGAGGTCGAGAAGGTTGATATTCCGCGGACTATCGACCGTTCGGGCCGCAGGCTCGCCGGGGTCGTGACGATGGTGTTGCACCCCTCGCCCCGTTGACGTCTCGCTTTGGAGGACGTGGCCGGCGGCTGTGTTTCTGGCTCGCCTGAGAGGATGACTGGTCGCCTCCCGAGGTGCTCGGCGCGCGCTCGCAGTGGTCACAGCGGGATGACAGGAGATTCTCACTGAGCTTGCGACACATGTGGTGTGAACTGTCGAGATCAATCGTCGACTCTGCTGCCCTGTGCTCATAGTGTTGGCACATGCCCGCTCCTGTCCCCTCGCGCCACTCTCAGGATGACGCGCCCGTCTCCTCCCTGAGTCGCGCTCAGCTCCTCGATGTCCTGTCCGACCTGGTCCGGGACCTCGAGCGCCTCGACCTGGCCCTGAGTGCCGACGGCGTCGAGGCTGCGCGCACATTGCGCGACGGTCTCATCGGACAGGTCCGTGACCAGGTTGTTCCCCGCCTGCAGGATGCCGATATCCCGTCCATCGTGGTGATCGGGGGGTCCACGGGTGCGGGGAAGTCCACGCTCGTCAACTCCGTGCTCGGCCAGGAGGTCTCCGTTGCCGGAGTGCTCAGGCCCACCACTCGAACCCCGGTTCTGGTGGCCAATCCGGAGGACGTGGACTCACTGTCCGAGCACCCTCTGACCCAGGTGTGTCGGCAGGAGGTCTCCGCTGCCATTCCGGCTGGCCTGGCCCTGATCGATGCCTCGGACCTGGACTCCGTGCACGAGGCCAACCGGGCTCTGGCTGGAAGGCTGCTGGAGGCGGCCGACCTGTGGCTGTTCGTCACCACCGCGGCGCGTTACGGCGATCAGACGCCGTGGACGACGCTGGAGGAGGCCGCGCGCCGTGAGACTCCCATCGGTGTGGTTCTCAACCGGGTGCCGGCGAAGATTCTGCCCGAGGTGCGTCGGGATCTCATCACCCGCCTGCAGGGGCTGGGACTGTCGGAGGCGCCCTTCTTCGTCGTGCCGGACGCCGGGCCGCACGAGGGGCTCCTATCGGGTGACGGCGTCAGCGAGCTGCGCGACTGGCTGCAGCTCCTGGCTGGGCGTCACCGCGCAGCCGGTCTCGTGCGTCGTACCGGCAGAGGGGTGTGGAGCACTCTGCGCGCCGACCTGGAGCGCCTGGCCGACGACGTCGACGCCCAGAACGCGGTGGCCGAGGAGCTGGAGAGAACCTGCCAGGAGCTGAGGGAGACCGCCATTGAGGCGTTGAGCGCCGACATCAGGGCTGGTTCAGCGGGCCAGGGCGCCACTGCCACCAGATGGATCACTCTGGCCTCCTCCGGAGGTCCGCTCGCCTCGCTGGCCCAGGGGGGCAAGTTGCGCAGGGGATTCCTGGGACGGGCGGACAAGGCTCGCGCCGAGGGGCTCTCCCAGCTGGCCAACGATGCCCGCCAGGCCCTGGCCAACCAGCTTCAGGCAGCCATCGTTGCCTTGAGCGCCGAGGCTCGCAGGGCCTGGGCCGAGGTGGGGGCCGAGGAGCGCGCGCACAAGATTCTGGGGCAGGGTGACGACGCGGTCGCGACCATTGAGGCCTGGGTCGGCTACCTGGAGGCCAATATCGAGAGTCCGCAGGATATCCGTAGACTGAGCCTGGCAGTGTCATCGACCTTCTCATCTCCGCTGCAGCCGGTGTCGACGGGGCCGTGTCGGCCGCCAGACGCCTGGGACTGGAGGAGCAGACCGCTCAGGCCGGTGCCCTTCTGGTGGAAGCGGTCACCGAGGCGCTGACTGCCACAGTCCCCAAGGGGGCGGCCACCTCGCTCGCCCCCGCCCCTGGGTTCGCCGCTGCGCTGCGTCTGCGCTCGGGCGAGCTCAAGCCCTTCACCCGTCCCGGAGCCACAGCATGAGCCATCCCGACAACGTCCCCTCCACCTCCTCGGCCCAGAGAGGTTTCGAGGTGCTCGACGCCGCGCACCTCGATGCCCGGCTGAACGCGGTTCGAGAAGCCCTGCGCCTGTGCCCCACGGAGGTTCCGGCCTCGCTGTCGATTCCTGCCCACAAGGCGCTCGATGCCGTGGCCCAGCGTCTGGCGCTGGGAGTGGATCACACCGTCGTAGCGCTCTTCGGGGGCACCGGCTCGGGCAAGTCGTCGCTGTTCAACGCCTTGACCCAGCTGAACTTCGCAGATGTCGGCGCGCGTCGCCCCACGACGTCACGGGCCGCCGCCTGCTCCTGGGGCGACGACGCCGGCCCGCTCCTGGACTTCCTCGGGGTCTCCTCGGAACGGCGAATCCGGAGGGACTCGATCCTTGACGGCGAGGACCAGGGCTCCATGTCCGGTCTGGTCCTGCTCGACGTCCCCGACTACGACTCGGTGACGACGGAGCATTCCCTGCAAGTGGATCGCCTCGTTCCGCTGGCGGACATCCTCGTGTGGGTGGTCGATCCTCAGAAGTATGCCGACGCGGCTCTGCACGACGGCTACCTGCGCGGACTGGGTGCTCGTCAGGAGGACATGCTCGTCCTGGTCAACCAGGTGGATACCCTCCCGGAGAGCGGCTTGGCGAGTCTGCTCGACGACGTCGGGTCTCTTCTCAAGGACGACGGGCTCAGCCAGGTTCAGGTGCTCCCGGTCTCGGCCGTGCGCGGCGACAACCTCGACGTCGTGCGCAGCATGCTGCGCCAGCGCGTCGCACGGGAGTCCAACGCGGCACGCACGGCCTCGGCCGAGCTCGACGCGATCACCCGTCGTCTGCGTCCCACGGTGGCCCGCGACAAGGTGGAGCTCGATGCCGAGCTCACCGAGGAGACCACTCAAGGTGCTGCTGCAGGCTTCCGGCGCCCAGGCGGTGGAGGACTCGGTGAGGGCCGGGCTGTCCAGGGTGCTGCCCAGGGCCCTGGCCCGTCCCGAACCGCCCTCGCGCACGGCAGTGTCCTCGGCCCACTCCACCTGGGTCCACCGCACCTCGCAGGGGCTGCCGCCCACGTGGGCTCGGAGTCTGGAGGCCTCCGTCGCCTCCCCGGAGACCTTGGCGGGGCAGACCGCCGAGGCGGTCGGTTCCGTGGCGCTGCCGGGGCACCGCCAGCCGCTGATCGACCTGCTGTGGTGGGGAGGCCTGCTCATGGTGCTCGGCGGGGTGTCGTGGCTGACCGCCTCCGTGGTGCGAGAGGGGCTCGAGGTCCTGCACCGCAGCATCGAGATCGCCCCGGTCTGCCTCATCGTCGTCGGACTCCTGGCGCTCCTGATCGCCACGGTGCGCCGGCGCAGCAGAGCGCGCCGCGAGGCGCAGCGCTATGGGCAACGGGTGCGTGACCGCCTGGAGTCCGTGGTTGAGCGAGGACTGAGCCGGCCGGCCGCCAAGGTTCTGGACAAGCACCGGGTGCTGCAATCGGCTCTGGGGCTCTAACCCCGTCTGTGCAAGGCCACCGTGTGGCCACAGCCCACAACCTGTCCTTCAGGGAGGCTGAGGTGGGGAGTGAGCCCGGGTCTGGCTGGGCACCTGAGGGGTGGGCCGAGCACCGTTGTGGTGCAGGGGCGGCAGAGGGCCGCCCGTCCACAACCAAGGAGCCCCCTCATGACTCGTCAGCTCGACCTCACCGTTCAGGGCGTCGTCGGAACCAATCCGGTCCTGTCCCGCGTCGGGGATAATGCCCGTCCCTACTGCCGTTTCCGTGTCGCCGTCACTCCGACCTACCGCACTGAGCAGGGCTGGAACAATGCCGAGACGATCTGGTTCACCGCCAAGGCGTGGGGCCAGCTCGCCGCCAATCTGAGCCACTCCCTGCGCAAGGGGGACGCAGTCCTGCTCACCGGACGCTTCTCCCAGGAGTCCTGGGAGAGCAACGGCAGGAAGCACGAGACCAACGTCATCACGCTTCAGGCCGCCGGTCACGACCTGACCAGAGGGGAGTCCCGCTTCGCGCGCGTCAGAGCCGCGGAGTCGGCGCCGTCGGCCTCCTCCGGGGCGGGAACCGGTGATGCCGAGCTCGAGCCCGGTGGCGAGGAGCGCGTCCCGTCGGATCACTGGGAGGTTGAGGTGGCGGCCTCGGGCGCCTCGGCTTCACCGGCCCCGGGGACTGGAGGCCCCCGGGATTTCGCAGAGTCCACCGAGTCCACCGAGCTCAGTGAGTCCACCGAGTCCACCGGGCTTGGTCAGTCCAGCGCGACGTACGCGCAGAGCCCTGAGTCCTTCGTCATCGATCCGGCCTGTGCGCGCACTGAGGATCAGACCGGGGAGCCGTGGCCCGTCTACGAGCTCGCTGATGATCTCGTCGAGCAGGCCGTGGGGGTCAGCTGATGTCGGAGTGCGCGCGCAGGAGGTAGTCGAGGTCTGCAGGATGGGCGACCTCGAGCACCTCGATGAGGATGCGGGTCACCAGGTCGGCGGTCTCGTCTGCGTCGGACAGCAGCCTGGCGAAGACGTGATGGCTCTCATGCCAGCCGATCGCCCCCAGGATTCTGCGCTCGGTGGGGCCCAGCAGCACCCGTCCCTGCGCATCGAGCTCAGGCAGCGAGACCTCGATGCCGTCGGAGCGGCCGACGAGGACCACGCCTGGCAGGTCTGGGGAAGGAACGGGTGGAGTGATCAGGGACAATCGTGTCAGCAGCTGCGACCAGCGCCCCTGGGGAACCAGCTCCTCGGGCTTGACCATGGGGAGCGGGGCGGTCAGCAGCAGGGTACCGCCGGAGGGGTCAATGGCGGCCTCGACGGATTCTCCCCGCTGCGCGGGCGGCCTGCACACCTCGTCGAGGAACCGGGCCAGCGACGAGGTGAAGCCCGCCCAGGAACCCAGGTCGACGCGATCCTCGAAGGCGCGTGTCAGCGCGGGCGATAGGGAGGTCTCACTCATGCTGCCAAGCCTAGGGTGCGTTGCCGGTCATTGGGTGGAGCTTGGGGCTGTCGAGGTCTGGGATCACAGGAGGATCACGCCGACTCCCGGCCATCACAAGCCACATCGACGCTGGGCGTGTCACGGCGGAAAAATGGCGTGTCGGCGCATACGGTGGCCACAACGCCATGAACCCGAGTGCCGTGCTCGGGGCGCAGCAGGGGAGCAACGAGCAGATGATCCGCTTCAACCACGTCTCGAAGGTCTATGACCGGGGGATGCGTCCGGCGCTCGACGACGTCGACATCAAGATCAATCGTGACGAGTTCGTGTTCCTTGTCGGCGCCTCGGGATCGGGCAAGTCGACCTTCCTGAGGCTGGTCATCCGGGAGGAGCGCCCCACCAGGGACGCATCCACGTCCTGGGACGTGACCTGTCGAAGATCTCCTCGTGGAAGGTGCCCCAGCTGCGGCAGGAGATCGGCTTCGTCTTCCAGGACTTCCGGCTCCTGGACAACAAGACCGTCCTGGAGAACGTGGCGCTGGCCTCCCAGGTGATCGGTAAGCCGCGCCACTACATCCTCTCCGCTGTGCCCGAGGCCCTCGACCTGGTGGGGCTGGCGGGCAAGGAGAGGCGTCTGCCGCATGAGCTCTCCGGGGGTGAGCAGCAGCGCGTGGCGATCGCCCGTGCCATGGTCAACCGGCCCAAGCTCCTCCTGGCCGATGAGCCCACTGGGAACCTGGACCCCTCGACGTCGGTCGGGATCATGCGTCTGCTCGACCGCATCAACCGGCAGGGGACCACGGTCGTCATGGCGACTCACGACGACGAGATCGTCGACCAGATGCGTAAACGCGTCATCGAGCTCAAGGGCGGCGAGGTCGTGCGCGACCAGGACCGCGGCGTCTACGGCTCGGACCGCTGAAGGAGAAGAACTGTGAGACTGCGTTTCGTCCTGTCGGAGACCGCCAAGGGCATGTACCGGAACCTGGCGATGACGGTGTCCGTGATTCTCGTCGCCTTCGTGTCGCTGCTCTTCGTCGGGGCCTCGTCGCTGCTGCAGAGCCAGATCTCGACCATGAAGGGCGACTGGTACGACAAGGTCGAGGTCTCGGTCTACATGTGCCCCAAGTCCTCGGCCTCCTCCAACTGCGCCAACGGCGAGGCCACCGCCGCTCAGATCAGCGAGGTTGAGAACCTCATCACCAGCGGCGCCCCCTCCGGCTACGTCAAGTCCTACCAGATGGAGACCAAGGCCCAGGCCTACCAGAATTCATGAAGGCCTATGCCAAGTCCGCCGTCGGGAGGAACGCGACGGAGGACATGATGCCCGTGTCCTTCCGCATCAAGCTCAAGGACGCCGAGAACTACAAGCTGGTGGCCGAGCAGTTCGAGGGGCACAGTGGCGTGGAGCGGGTGGTCGACCAGCGCTCCACCCTCGAGCCGCTCTTCCTCGTGATGAACCGGGCCTCCTGGATCACGGGAGGGCTGGCGACCATCATGGCGGTGGCCGCGGTGCTGCTCATCTCGACGACCATCAGGCTGTCGGCCATGTCCCGCTCCCGGCAGACCGGGATCATGCGTCTGGTGGGGGCCTCGAACCTCTTCATCCAGCTGCCCTTCATCCTCGAAGGGGTCATCGCCGCCCTCACCGGGGCGATTCTCGCCGTGGCCACGTTGTGGGTGGGAGTGCGCTACGTCGTGGAGGGGTGGCTCGCCTCCTCCATCTCCTTCACGAGCGCCTTCATCAGTACCAGGGATGTCCTCCTCCTGTCGCCCTGGCTGATTCTGGCCGCCATCGCCCTGGCCGCGGTCTCCTCCGCCTTGTCTCTGTCCAAGTACACGAGGATCTGATCTCACATGCTGTCTCGTCTGTTCCTGCGCCGCTCACGCCGGCGTGCCGCAGTCTGCGCCCTGGCCGCCGCCAGCCTCGTCTTCTTCTACTCTGGGGACATCTCCCTGGCCGATGAGCGGGACGACGCCGTTGCCAAGCAGAATGAGGCGGAGCGCAAGCAGCAGCAGGTGATGTCCTCGCTGGAGGGGGTCAGCGCCGATCTGGGGCAGGCCTACATCTCACTTCAGAACGCCCAGGCCTCGTTGAGCACCGCGGAGACCCAGCTGACCACCGCAGAGACGACTCTGGCCGCCAAGGAGAGGGAGCAGCAGATCGCCAGTGACCGCTTGAGCACGGCGCAGAGCAGCCTGGAGACGGTCAAGAAGGAGTCCGAGGCATCCAAGAAGACGGCTGAGGAGACCTCCGACTCGGTGGCGGAGATCGTCGTGTCCACCTATCAGGGGGACAACTCGGTGACCTCCTGGAGCTATGTTCTCGGCTCGCAGGACGTCGAGGAGCTCAGCCAGCGAGCCTCAGCGGTTGAGATCGGCTCAGGGGTCCAGGAGGCGGTACTGTCCGCCGCCGAGGTCGAGCGCGCTCAGAACGCCAACCGTGAGGCCAGGCAGAATGCTGCCACCACGCGAGTCAGCACGCTCAAGACCGAGGCCGACACCGCAGAGGCGAACGCCAAGGCGGCCCGGGACGCGGCCAAGACCAAGCGGGACGAGGTCGCCAGCTGACGGCGCAGAAGAAGTCGGCCGCCGAGGCGCTGGAGAGCCGTAAGAGCGATCTGCAGTCCCAGCTCAACCAGGCCAACGCCGATGCCGCGGCAGCGGCCGCACGAGTCGCCCAGATCGACGCCGCCAACCGGGCCGCGGCCAGCGCTGGAACGATGCCCTCGGTCCCCGCGAGCTCGATCGGCGCCGACTCCCTGGGAAGCGGGTACATCGGACACCCGATCACCGGCCCGCTCGAGGTGACCTCGCCCTTCGGGTACCGCGTCCACCCGGTTACCGGTGTCGCCACAGGGCACCAGGGGTCGACTTCGCCGCGAGTGAGGGACGCCCCAGTACGCGGCGGTCTCCGGAGTGGCCACCTACTGGGACTCCGAGTCCTGCGGCATCGGCATTGACATCAACGGCGGCATCATTGACGGGCACTCCTACGTCATCACCCTGTGCCACCTCTCCTCGCGCAGCATCGCCGACGGCCAGCAGGTCAAGCGCGGTGACGTCGTCGGCGCGACCGGCTCAACCGGTTACGCGACCGGAGCGCACGTCCACTTCCAGGTGGCCCAGGACGGGGCGTACATCGACCCGATGTCCCTGCCCGGCTTCTAGGTGAGTTCTTCTTGACGGGGCCCGTAGACTCCTGTCCCTGCGCGTCGTCGTGTCACGCCACGATGCCCCGGTCGGGCCGGCCCAATCGGAGCGGACTTCGGGTCGTGCTGACATAGGAGCGCCAGCCATCCCCGTACTCGTGAAAGGACAGTCCGATGACCCCTGCCTCCAAGTCCGCTCGGGCGTCCAAGCCAACGGCCGGGCAGAAGGCGAAGGCCGCCTCCGACGCCCACAAGACGGTGGCCCGCAACCGCAAGGCGACCCACGACTACTTCATCGAGGACCGCTACGAGGCGGGACTGGTCCTCACCGGAACCGAGGTCAAGGCGCTGCGCATGGGGCGGGCCTCGCTGACCGAAGCCTGGATCGAGATCGACCGCCATGGCGAGGCCTGGCTCCAGGGGGCGCACATCCCCGAGTACCTGCAGGGGACGTGGAACAACCACTCCCCGCGTCGCAAGCGCAAGCTGCTCCTGCACCGCAGCGAGCTGGAGCGACTCGAGACCCGGGTCCAGGCCAAGGGCTACACGGTGGTCCCGCTGGAGCTGTACTTCATCGGAGGGCGCGCCAAGCTGGAGATCGCCCTGGCTCGAGGAAAGCAGGACTGGGACAAGCGACAGGCGCTGCGTGAGGCGCAGGACAAGCGGGAGGCGGCCCGAGCCATGGCCGCGGCCAACCGGCGTCGGGGCTGAGGCACGAGGGAGCAGGGCCCCTTGAGCGTCTCTACCTGCTGACCGGCCGCGTGAGGTAAGGAGCAGGAGCCCTCAGTGCTCTCGTCTCCTGGTTCTGCTAGAGTGGCCTGGCTCTGTTGAGAGCGCGTTCCAGGTCTCCTGCGGGAGCCCGGTGACACTTCCATAGGGGATGATCGGTTTCGACGACGGTCGTAGGTTCAGGAGAAGCGGGTCGAGGATGCGCAGTCATCTCGTCAACGCTCTGCGCGAACCAATAGGTGCCGATAACACTCGCACCGACTTCGCCCTCGCCGCCTGAGCGAGCCTCGAAGTCCGTCAGCCCGGGGAGCGCTTCCGCCCCGGTTCCTGGCGTCATCTAGGAAGCCACTGCTGAGAGCCCGTGTCGGTAGGGCTCTTGGGACTTTTCATCGACTGAGCCCGTCGGCGTCCTTGCTCGCGTGAGACGCCGGGGCTGAGAAAAACGCTAGCGAGCTGCACCCGGAGAAGTCCTGTTGTGCGGCCGTCGGACGGGGGTTCGATTCCCCCCATCTCCACGAACAACTGATTTTCCAACGAAAAGTGCCTGCGACTGCCCGGGTAGGGTACAGGATGGGGTATAGAGCTTGGGAACGCAGTACGGCCCCCGCCACCCATTGAGGGTGGCGGGGGCCGCGCTTTGTGCCGCTGTGGCAGCGCTCCAGGCGTCGGGTCCCCCCGTTGGTTGTCTTAGGAGAGGACGGCGAGGAGTGGGGCGTAGTGGTCGGTGATGGCTTGGTGGTAGGCGGGGGTGTCTCCGGCGTGGGCGGCTTGGAGCATGGCTCGGTGGGCTTTGGCGGTGCTGGTGAGGTCTTCGAGCTTGGGGGCGTCCAGGAGGGGGGACGGTGAGGGTGTGGATGGCCCAGAAGGCTTCGGTGAGGTGGAGGTAGAGGTGGTTGTCGAGGGGTTCGAGTAGGCGGGTGTGGAAGCGGCGGTCCTGGTCGGTGAAGAGCTTGCCTTGGGAGGCGAGGTGCTCGATGTTGTCGACGAGGGTGTCGAGCTCGGGGTCGTGGCGGTTGTGCCAGGCGTGGGTGACGGGTTCGGCCAGGGCGTTGTCGAGGGTGATGCGTACTTCGACGATGTCTCGTAGTCCGCGGTGGTCGTCTCCGGGGTTGAGGAGGCCTTTGAAGATGAGGGACTCGACCATGGGGCGCATGGAGACCTGGCCGACGAACATGCCGTGTCCGTGGCGTACTTCGACGATGTCGAGGGCGACGAGGGTGCGGACGGCCTCGCGGACGGAGGAGCGGGATACTCCCAGGTCGGTGCACAGCTGGGACTCCGTGGGCAACGCATCACCGGGATGCAGACCCTTGGTGAGAATGTAGTTCTTGATCTCGGCGATCGCCGTGGATGACTGAGTCATCGGGGTGGTGGTAAGGCCGGACATGACACCGCGGGAGATCTGCATGGTCCCCATTGTCCGACTTTTGGTTCATTTACGCTGGTGAATGTCGAACCGCACTCACCCGTGCGTTCTCAAGGCTTCGAGCGGCTGCGTTGCTGAGGGAGGGCGCCTTCGAGGGAGTCCATCGTCGGGCGGCTGTCGGACATGGGACCCTGATGCCGCAGATCATTGACCGATTGTGAGCGGCTTGCCGCTACAGCGCTCACAGTGCAACAGTTACGGCATGTCTCGCACGCATGAGGAGCTCCCCGCCCGTCCTGCCTACGACAGTGCCACCGCCGCTCTGCTCGAGCGCATCGAGTCGCTCGGCGTCTTCGGAACCATGACGGTGCAGAAGATCCCGAGCTGGCGCGTACCGGCTGACGAGGTCCGGGCGAGTTTTCTGCTCAAGCACCCCGACATCGACCTGGAGGACGTGGACGTCCTTCGTCAGGACGGGACGACACTTCCCGCCGCGGTTGCACGAAGCGCCCAGGGCGCCTGCGTGGGCCGCCCCGGCCCCCTGTTCCTCTCTCTGCACGGGGGAGGGCTGGTGATGGGGTGCCGTTTCAATGGCCTGTCGACCGTTGTCCCGTGGCTGCGGCGGTACGGGGGCGTCATCGTCAGCCCCGAGTACCGTCTGGCTCCCGAGGATCCGGCACCGGCCGGCGTCGAGGACTGCTACACCACGCTGTGCTGGGCGGTCGAGCACGCCGAGGAGCTCGGTGCTGATCCGGAGCGCGTCATCGTCGTCGGGCCGAGCGCCGGGGGAGGGCTGAGCGCCGGCACGCTGCTCATCTCGCGAGACAGGCGGGGCCCGGTGGTTCTCGGCGGGCTGCTGGACTACCCCATGCTGGATGACCGCACCGGCATGCCGCACTGGCAGGGCTCGATCTCAGCGCGTCAGTACCCGGACGACGGCACCTGGCCGACGGCGTACAACAATGTTGCCTGGGATGCTGCCCTGGGGGAGCGGCGAGGTACGGACCTGGTCACCCCCCTACGAGGCCCCCGCCCGTGCCACGTGGTTGGGTGGGCTGCCACCGCTGTTCATCTCAGTGGCCTCCGCCGAGGTCTTCCGGGACGAGGATGTCGCCTTCGCCTCTGGGGTGTGGCGTGATGGTGGTGATGCCGAGCTGCATGTCTACCCCGGGGGCACCCACGCCATGGAGTTCGTCAATGCACGATGGCTCGCACGCGGACTTACGGCTGCACGCGACCTGTGGGTGGACAGGCTGCTTCGACCGGAGGATCCGCGCCTCAATGTCGTGGCCGTGGCGCAGGCCGGCACCTATCCCGCCCTGACGGAGGAGTTCTCTACGGGGTGTGTGAGGACGGCGAGGAGTGGGGCGTAGTGGTCGGTGATGGCTTGGTGGTAGGCGGGGGTGTCTCCGGCGTGGGCGGCTTTGAGCATGGCTCGGTGGGCTTTGGCGGTGCTGGTGAGGTCTTCGAGCTTGGGGGCGTCCAGGAGGGGGGACGGTGAGGGTGTGGATGGCCCAGAAGGCTTCGGTGAGGTGGAGGTAGAGGTGGTTGTCGAGGGGTTCGAGTAGGCGGGTGTGGAAGCGGCGGTCCTGGTCGGTGAAGAGCTTGCCTTGTGAGGCGAGGTGCTCGATGTTGTCGACGAGGGTGTCGAGCTCGGGGTCGTGGCGGTTGTGCCAGGCGTGGGTGACGGGTTCGGCCAGGGCGTTGTCGAGGGTGATGCGTACTTCGACGATGTCTCGTAGTCCGCGGTGGTCGTCTCCGGGGTTGAGGAGGCCTTTGAAGATGAGGGACTCGACCATGGGGCGCATGGAGACCTGGCCGACGAACATGCCGTGTCCGTGGCGTACTTCGACGATGTCGAGGGCGACGAGGGTGCGGACGGCCTCGCGGACGGAGGAGCGGGATACTCCCAGGTCGGTGCACAGCTGGGACTCGGTGGGCAACGCATCACCCATCTGCAGGCCGGAGCGCAGGATGTAGTTCTTGATCTCGGCCATCGTGGCCTCTGCTTGAGTGGCGGGCGTCGTCATCAGCCCGGAGTAGGGGCCGTGAGAGATGATCGGCTCGTCACCCACAGATGTGACTTTCATCTCTTTATCTGTGATGGTGGTTGCCTGCGGTGCGGATGCTCTGTTCATGGTGCTGCTTCTCTTGATGTTGGCCATGGTTCTTGCCCTGTCAATCATTGTTGATCACTACGATGTGATTCCGCTCGTCGAACGGCTCGCCCCGGCAGTGGGGCGGGAGTTGCGACTGTCTTGCCTGCGAGGTTGTGAGTGGTCTGGACGCCCTGACTTCTGCTACAGTCATCCTACCAACGTCAGACATAAGACGTCAGACATCAGGAGAGAATCAATGGCGATCACGACTCCGGCCGGCTCCAGCCGCCGGGACTTCATCAGGCTGACCGGCACCCTCGGAATGGCTGCTGGTCTGGCCGTCAGCCTTGCGGCCTGCGGCGGTAAGGGCAAGGCCTCGGGTGGCGCGAAGGCCAGCGGCATGGCTGCCGATCAGGAGGTCACCCACAAGGACGGTGTCATCACCGCAGGTATTTCCTACGAGCTGGGCACCAACGGCTACGACCCGATGACGACGTCGTCGGCTCTGACGGTCGCTGCCAACTGGCACACTCTGGAGGGGCTCACCGAGCTCCACCCGGCCACCCGGGAGGTGTACGCGGCTCTGGCGGCGGAGATGCCCAAGAAGGTGGATGACACCACCTATGAGGTCGCGCTGCGTAAGGATGCGAAGTTCTCCGACGGCTCGGCCGTGACTGCCGACGACGTCGTCTTCTCCTTCACGCGCGTGCTCGACCCGGCCAACAAGTCGCTGTACTCCCAGTTCCTGCCCTTCATCGACAAGGTGGAGGCCAAGGATGCGGGCACGGTGACCATTAAGCTCAAGTACGCCTTCTCTCTGGTGGCGGAGCGTCTGAGCGTGGTCAAGATCGTCCCCAAGGCGATCGTTGAGGCGGACGCCAAGAAGTTCGACATGAGCCCCACTGGAAGCGGTCCCTACAAGATGACCGACAACGGTGCCGGCAGCCAGAAGGTCGTCTTCGAGCGCAACGACAAGTACAACGGTCCTCGCCCGGCGCTGGCCAAGTCCATGACCTGGCAGATCCTGCCCGACGACACCACCCGCACCAACGCGATGAGCTCCAGTTCCGTGCAGGCCATCGACGCCGTTCCGGCAGCCAACCTCAAGACGCTCAAGGACCCGGTCAAGGTGGCGGCGCAGCAGGGCTTCGGGCTGCTCTTCGCCATGTTCAACCACACCACCTTCTCCAACGTCAAGGCCCGGCAGGCGGTGCTCTACGCGCTGGACTACGCCAAGATCTGCAACACCGGCATGGCCGGCCTGGCGACGCCGGCGACCTGTTTCGTCCAGGACGGGCACCCCGCGTACAAGAAGGCCAAGACGGTCTACTCCAAGGACGCGGCCAAGGCCAAGTCGCTCCTGGCGGAGGCCGGCATCACGACTATCAACCTGCTGTGCACGGACCACGGCTGGTTCTCGGCCGTCAGGCCCATCATCCGTGAGAACCTCGAGGCCCTGGGGGTGACGGTCAAGTACGACGAGAAGAAGTCCGCGGACACCTACTCCTTCATCGACTCCGGACAGGGCACGTGGGACGTGCTGATCGCTCCCGGAGACCCCTCGGTCTTCGGCAATGACGCGGACCTGCTCATGCGCTGGTGGTACGGCGGTGACGTGTGGACCGAGACCCGGATGCACTGGAAGGGTTCGGAGAGTCAGGTCGCGGTCCAGAAGCTGCTGGAGGAAGCGGTCAAGCTGGAGGGTGACAAGCAGGTCGCCAAGTGGCAGGAGATCTTCGACAAGCTCTCCGAGGAGGTGCCGCTCTACCCGATCTTCCACCGCAAGGCTCCAACGGCTTATGACTCGACGACGTTGGAGAACTTCAAGCCCATCGCGCTGACCGGCCTGTCCTTCGTGGGGACGGGGTCGTCCAAGTCCTGAGGCTCGTGTGCGGGCGGTGCGGCAGTCGCCAGCGGGTGCCGCACCGCCCGTGCTGTGCTCGTGGCGTCAATGCGTCCAAGGTGAAAGCAACGGACTTGCAATCTGACGTCAGACATCAGACAATTGGCGTGGCAGCTCGCTCTGCGGCTGCCATGCCACCCAGCCGCCACCTCAGGCGGCAGGACGCTAACGCAAAGGAGCATTTCAGTGTCCAACCTCATCCGCCTGATCGGACGGCGCCTGGTCGCGCTGCCGGTCATGGTGCTGGGCGTGACGCTGCTCGTCTTCGTCGTCATGTCGTTCTCCTCGGCGGACCCGGCGCGTCTCGCGCTGGGCGAGTCGGCCACGCCAGACGCCCTCGAGCAGTACCGAGTCGCCCACCATCTCAACGATCCCCTTCTCAAGCGGTTCTGGGAGTACCTCCTGGGTCTGATCCACGGCGACCTCGGTACCTCCTTCACCGGCGTCAAGATCACCGGCATGGTGGCCGATGCGTTCCCGATCACGCTCCAGCTGACCTTCATCGGAATCTTCGTCGCCGTCATCGTGGCCACGGTCCTGGGCATTACGGCGGCCCTCTACCGCGACAAGTGGCAGGACCAGGTCATCCGCGTTATCTCCATCGCCTGCCTGGCCACCCCGTCCTTCTGGCTCGCCCTGCTGCTCATTCAGTGGTTCTCCGACATCCCGGGGGGGAACGGGGACCTTCCCCGCGCTGGTGTCCGAGTGGGTTCCCTTCAGCGAGGATCCGGGAACGTACCTCAATCAGATCTTCCTGCCGGCACTGGCCATCGCGGTGCCCAACGCCGGCTCGCTCACCCGTGTGGTGCGTACCGCCATGGTTGAGGAGCTCGACCGCGACTACGTGCGCACCGCCATCGGCGGCGGTATTCCCAAGAACGTCGTCGTGGCCCGCAACGTGCTGCGCAACGCGCTCATCACTCCGCTGACCGTGCTGGGACTGCGCATCGGCTACGCCATGGGAGGCGCCGTCGTCATCGAGATGATCTTCAACATCAAGGGAATGGGCCAGCTCATCTTCCAGGGCATCACCCGCAACGACGTGAACATCGTCCAGGGCGTCTCCATCACGGTGGCACTGGCCTTCATCATCATCAACATCGTCGTTGACATGCTCTACGTCCTCGTCAACCCACGAATCAGGAGCATCTGATGCTGCACCGCTCCACACTGGATAAGGCCTCGCGGCCCGGGCTGCGCTTCCAGGGCTGGAAGGCGCTTCCTGTCGGCTCCAAGATCGCCATCATCGTGCTGGGCCTCATCGCCCTGGTCGCCATCCTGGCTCCCATCATCGCCCCCTACTCTCCCGGTGCCACCGGGTTGGCGGAGACCAAGACGACCTCCTACATCGAGGGCGTCGGTGAGGTGACCTCCTCCGATCCGGTCGTCGCCCCGTCCGCGTCTCACCTGTTCGGGACGGACGGCACCGGTCGTGACATCTTCTCCCGTGCCGTCTACGGCGCCAGGGTCTCGCTGGTCGTGGGCCTGACGGCCACCGGTCTGGCCCTTGTGGTGGCCTCGGTCCTCGGGGCCGTTGCCGCAACGTCGCGCAAGTGGATCGCTGAGACCCTCATGCGCGTGCTCGACGTCGTCATGTCCTTCCCCGGCATCGCTCTGGCGGCCGTCCTCGTCTCGGCGATGTCGACCCGCCTGCCGATGCTGCCGGTCATCATCGTCTCCATCGGCATCCTCTACATCCCCCAGCTCACCCGCGTGGTGCGTGCCAACATCATCTCCCAGTTCGGGGAGGACTATGTGGCCGCCTCCAAGGTGATGGGGGCCCCGGTGCCGTGGATCCTGCTCAAGCACGTGGCCCGCAACTGCATCGCCCCGATCATGGTCTTCGCGACCGTCCTGGTGGCCGACGCGATCGTCTTCGAGGCCTCGCTGTCCTTCATCGGCGCGGGCATCAAGTCCGTCAACACCCCGACCTGGGGCAACATGCTCTCCGAGGGCAAGGAGCTGCTCCTGTCGGGCCACTGGTGGCCGACCTTCTTCCCCGGCCTGCTCATCCTCATCACCACCCTGTGCCTCAACGTCCTGTCCGAGGGACTGACCGATGCGATGGCCTCGCCGCGCATCAAGGCCAAGCCCGATGTTCAGGCCGATGAGGAGGCCATGGAGGCTCAGGAGACCCTGAACGCCTGGGACGACGCCGCCGAGGCGGTGGTCGCTAACGCCTCCGTCGCCGACGGGGACGATGCCGACAACGGGCTGAGCTCTCTGACCGGCGTTGTCGCCCCTGCGACAGAGGACGTTCCCCTGTCCGAGCGGCTCAGCTCCCTGCGGGTGGCCGAGCTTGCCCGGCGGGACCGCCTGGTCTACGAGGACACCGGCGAGGATCCGGTTCTGGAGGTCAAGAACCTCACGATCGCCTTCCCCGAGCAGCACGGTGAGGTCAACATCGTCGATGGCGTCTCCTTCTCCGTGCGTCCGGGCGAGACCATGGGCCTGGTGGGGGAGTCCGGCTGCGGTAAGTCCATCAGCTCGATGGCCGTCATGGGGCTGCTGCCCCCCCTCGGCCCGGATCTCCGGTGAGATCCTCTTCAAGGGACGCAACATCCTTGAGATGACGCCGGCCGAGCACAACGCGCTGCGCGGTCACGAGATGAGCATGGTCTACCAGGACGCTCTGTCCTCACTGAACCCCTCCATGCTCATCCGCACTCAGATGGCCCAGCTCAGCGCGCGCGGAGGCACCCGCAGTGCCGAAGAGCTGCTCGAGCTGGTGGGGCTCGACCCCAAGCGCACGCTGCGCAGCTACCCGCACGAGCTCTCCGGCGGTCAGCGTCAGCGCGTTCTCATCGCCATGGCGCTGACCCGTGACCCCTCCCTGGTCCTGGCCGACGAGCCGACGACCGCGCTGGACGTGACCGTTCAGAAGCAGGTCATCGACCTGCTCAACGAGCTGCGTGAGAAGCTCGGCTTCGCGATGGTCTTCGTCTCGCACGACCTGGCCCTCGTGGCCAAGCTGGCCCACCGGATCACGGTGATGTACGCGGGCCAGGTGGTTGAGCAGGCGCCCACCAGCGAGCTGCTGGCCAACCCGGTTCACGAGTACACCCGCGGCCTTCTCGGTGCGGTGCTCTCCATCGAGGCCGGCTCCAAGCGACTCCACCAGGTGCGAGGGGTCGTCCCCTCACCCAGCGAGTTCGTCAAGGGAGACCGGTTCGCGCCGCGATCGGCCCACCCGACGGTCGGACTTGAGACCCGTCCGGTGCTCAAGCCCGTGCCGGGCACGACGGAGCACAGCTACGCCATCACCCCCGAGCTCGAGGCTCTGCTCGCGAAGGAGAAGCACTGATGTCATCCAACACGTCTGCATCGTCCTCATGGAGCGAGGACCAGCCGGTCGTCGAGCTCAAGAACGTCAACGTCATCCACAAGTCCCGCACCGGTGGCCTGTTCAACCCGGACACGGTTCACGCGGTCAACGACGTCTCGCTGAGCGTCAAGCGCGGAGAGACGCTGGGACTCGTGGGGGAGTCGGGGTGCGGCAAGTCCACCACCGCCCGAGTCATGGTGGGGCTGCAGCCGGTCACCTCCGGTGAGGTCATCTTCAAGGGCCGTCCGTTGGGGCGCTCGGCCTCGGACCGTCGTGAGCTCGGGCGCAGCATCTCGGTGGTCTTCCAGGACCCGGCCACGGCCCTCAACCCGCGCATGATCGTGCACGACGCGCTCATCGACCCGCTCAACGTCCACGGAATCGGCTCGCGAAGGAACGTGAGGCCAAGGTGCGCGACCTGCTCCACCTGGTCGGGCTGCCCCCCAGCGCACTCAATGTGCTGCCTCGGCAGATCTCCGGTGGTCAGCGCCAGCGCGTCGCCATCGCCCGAGCGCTCGCCCTGGACCCCGACATCATCGTGGCCGACGAGCCCACCTCCGCCCTGGACGTCTCGGTGCGCGCCCAGGTGCTCAACCTCCTCCAGGACCTCAAGGCCTCCTTGGGACTGGGGCTGGTGTTCATCAGTCACGACATCAACACGGTGCGCTACGTCTCGGACCGGATCGCCGTCATGTACTTCGGCAAGATCCTCGAGCTCAACACCACCGAGGAGATCTTCAACAATCCTCAGGAGGAGTACACGCGCACTCTGCTGTCGGCAGTGCCCTCACTGCTCGATGTCTGAGTAGCCGGCTCCGGCCGCTGCCGGCGTCAGCACCTCCAGGTGAGGGGCGGACCCACTCGGGTCCGCCCCCCCACCGGTACATACGGTCGCTAGGAGACCCGGGCACCGGGGTGGCGTCAACCGGGAGCATCTGCAACAATACCTCGTGACGTCAGATGTCAGACGTCCGATATCCTTTCAATGAAGAGAGTCACCACAATGGACAACCGTTTCACCGGCGTCATCCCGCCGGTCGTCACCCCTTTCACCGCCGCGGGCGAGGTTGACTTCGACAGCCTGGACAAGGTCGTCGAGCACCTCATCGCCGGTGGTGTCAACGGCCTGTTCGCCCTGGGGTCCTCCGGAGAGGTCGCTTACCTCACCGACGCCCAGCGCGACGCCGTCATCGAGCGGGTCGTCAAGGCTGCGGCAGGACGCGTCCCGGTGCTCGCCGGTGCCATCGACACCACCGCCCACCGGGTCATTGACCAGGCTCGTCGGGCAGCCGCCCTGGGCGCTGAGGCGATCGTGGCCACCTGCCCGTTCTACGCGCTCAACGACGCCGAGGAGATCAAGGCTCACTTCCGCGCCATCGCCGCGGCCATCGACGTCCCCGTCTTCGCCTACGACGTCCCCGTGCGCCTTGGCGGCGCGAAGCTCGGTTGCGAGCTGCTCGTCGAGCTGGGCAAGGAGGGTGTCCTGGCCGGTGTCAAGGACTCCTCCGGCAACGACGTCGCCTTCCGCAGGCTGGTGGCCGCCAATGAGGCCGCGGGCCACCCCCTGGCCCTTCTGACCGGCCACGAGTGCGTCGTCGACGGCATGCTGCTGCTGGGTGCCGACGGCCTCGTCCCCGGGTACGGCAACGTGGACCCGGTCCGCTACGCCGAGATGTGGAAGGCCTCCCGCGAGGGGGCGTGGGACGAGGTGCGCCGTCTCCAGGACGAGGTCTGCGTCGGCTTCGAGATCGTCTTCGTGCCCCAGGGCCGTTCGGCCGACGCGACCGGCATCGGCGCCTTCAAGACCGCCATGGAGGCTATCGGGATCATCGCCACCAACGAGATGGCCTTCCCCGTCAAGGCGCTCGAGGGCGAGACCAAGGAACGGGTCCTGGAGATCGTCAAGGCCCAGGGCCTCATCTGACCTCCCGACGGCTGCATGCCCGGTGCTCGAGTCATCGAACGATCCGGGCATGCAGCCGCCATGGCAGGGGCGAGGCGCTGAGACTCGCTCCAGGCGGCCTCCTGCGGCTGCCCTCATCCCTTCTTCCAAACCCGGTGCGTCAGCGCCCAGCATCCCGTCGGAGAGCCTCATGAGTCAGGATGTCCTCCCACCCAACCCCCTTGCTCCATTGCCATCTCCGTCCGATCGGGCGCCGCTCGTCGTCGGACTCGACCTGGGCGGCACCAAGATGGCCGCCGCACTGGTCGACTCCGGAGGGACCCTGCAAGGACCGGTGAGCTCCTGCCCGACCCCGGCTCACGAGGGCCCCACCGCCATGCTCAATGCCATCAGCGGCCTGATCGCGACGGTCGTCGAGACCGGAACGCACCAGGAGCCAGGCAAGGCCGCGGCAATCACGGCGGTCGGAATCGGTACCGCCGGCGTCGTCGACGTCGAGCGAGGGACCATCCTGTCGGCCACCGACGCCATCACCGGATGGGCCGGCACGCAGGTCGCCGCCGGCGTTCGCGAGCGGCTCGCCGCCCAGGGGCTGGGTGAGCTGCCGATCCACGTCGAGAACGACGTCGACGCCTACGCCGCCGGAGAGGCCTGGCTCGGTGCCGGCACCGGGGCCGAGGTCGTCCTCATGGTGGCGGTGGGCACCGGGGTCGGCGGCGCCCTCGTACTCGATGGGCGAACCCGCAGGGGCGCCCATCACGTGGCCGGCGAGATCGGCCACGTCCCCGTCCCCGGGGCCCAGGGCGAGCCCTGCACCTGCGGCAGGACGGGGCACCTGGAGGGCGTCACCGCCGGACCCCAGATCCACCGCCGTTACCTGGCCAAGGGCGGAGACCCCGACGTTCCCGACGCCCGCGGGGTTGAGGAGCGCGCCGCTGCCGGGGACGACATCGCCGCGGAGGTCTACCGCGACTCGGCCACCTGCCTGGGCAGAGCCCTGGCAGGACTGGTCACCGTGATCGACCCCGACGTCGTCGTCGTCTCCGGCGGCCTGGCCCGCGCCGGTGACCTGTGGTGGGAGCCCCTGCGGCAGACCTTCGCCGCAGAGATCATCGACCCCCTGGCCCCCATCAAGATCCTTCCCGCCACCCTGGGGACTACCGCGCCGATCGTCGGTGCGGCTCGCGGCGCCCTTGCCCTGGCCGCCTGCAACGACAACCACCGCCCCTAGCCTCACGCCTCGGGCTCCATCAGACAGGACACACCTATGACCGAGCAGTCACCCTCACAGCCGTCAACGCAGACGCAGGCCGCCTCCGCGGGGATGCACCCCGTTCTGGAACGCCTCAAGGGAGGACTCATCGCCTCCGCCCAGGCCTACCCGGGTGAGCCCATGCGCGACCCCCGCACCATGGACCAGGTGGCCCAGGCCTGCGTCGCCGGCGGCGCCGTCGGCATCCGCGCACAGGGGCTGGCGGACCTGGCCCTCATCTGCCAGCACGTCGACGTCCCCGTCATTGGCCTGTGGAAGGACGGCCACGACGGCGTCTTCATCACTCCGACCCTCACCCACGCCATCGCCGTGGCCGCCACCGGAAGCCAGATCGTGGCGCTGGACGGCACCCGGCGCCCCCGCCCCGATGGGTTGAGTCTGGCCCAGACCGTCGAGGGGCTGCGGGCGGCCCGCCCCGAGGTCCTCATCATGGCTGACTGCGGCTCCCTGGATGACGCCAAGGCCGCCCAAGATGCGGGAGTGGACGTCCTGGGGACCACCCTGGCCGGCTACACCGGGGAGCGTCCCAAGACCGAGGGGCCCGACCTCGAGCTCGTTGACCAGGTCGCCGGTATCGCGGAGGTCCCGTTGGTGGTTGAGGGCAGGGTCCACACGCCCGCGCAGGCGGCTGCCGCCATGGAGCACGGGGCCTTCGCCGTCGTGGTTGGTACTGCCATCACCCACCCGACGACCATCACCTCGTGGTTCGCCAGCGCGCTGCCCGGCGCCCTGTGGAAGGACTGAGCGGAAGGGCGCAAGGAAACGGCGTCGTTCCGGGACTTGCTCCGTGTGTGACGGGTGTGACTGCTGTGGTGCAAATGTGCGAATTGTTACTCGCTACCCAGCGCGACACTCCGGTCTGACCTGACAAACCCAAGGTTTTATGCGTAGCGTTGCCAGAAGTGGCACCACACAAGGGTGTCCGTCCACGATCGAGAGGGAAGACATGTCCGTCAACCGCACCGAGCTCATCGCCGCCATCGCCGAGAAGGCCGGCCTGACCAAGACCGACGCCGACGCCTTCCTGGGAGCCTTCCAGGATGTCCTCGTTGAGAACGTCGCCAAGGGTGAGGCCGTGAAGATCACCGGCCTCATGGGTATCGAGCGCGTCGAGCGTGCCGCACGCACTGGCCGCAACCCCCGCACCGGTGAGGAGATTCAGATCCCCGCCGGCTACGGTGTCAAGGTCACCGTCGGCTCCTCGCTGAAGAAGGCTGTCGCCGAGTGATACGTGGGGCCGCGCCCCTGACATCCTGATTCCGGCCCGTTGCCGCCCCGTCGAGGTGTGGCAACGGGCCGAATCATGTTCTCGCTGCGGTGCCCTCCTCATCTGCCTGATGATGCACGGGCAGGTTCTCCGGGAGGACGTCGGAAACGGTGATCTCCTCCTTGCGGCGGAGGGATGAAGAGGCGGGCGCTTTTACAGTGGAAACATGTCTGCTTCCACATTCGCGGTGAGCTCGCCCGACGGTACGGACGCGGTGACGGCACTGGCCGGGGCATCGCCCGCTCCCGCCTCCGTCCCAGCGCTTCAGATGAGGGGGGCTGATCAAGGCATTCGACCGCAAAATCGCCGTGGACCGGCTGAGCCTCGACATCCCCGTGTCCAGCTTCTACGGCATTGTCGGCCCCAACGGCGCAGGCAAGACGACCAGCCTGTCGATGGCCACCGGCCTGCTGCGACCCGATGCCGGCCAGGTCCTCGTTCATGGCGTCGACGTGTGGGCGCGGCCCCAGCGGGCCAAGACCCTCCTGGGAGTCCTGCCCGACGGGCTGCGCACCTTCGACCGTCTCAACGGCCTCGAGCTCGTCACCTACTCCGGACTCCTGCGCGGGCTCGAGCGCGACGTCGTCGTGCCCCGGGCGACCGAGCTGGTCAAGGTGCTGGGGCTGTGGGAGGCCGGAACCACCCTGGTCGCCGACTACTCGGCCGGTATGCGCAAGAAGATCCACCTGGCCTGCGCCATGGTGCACTCGCCCTCCATCCTGGTTCTGGACGAGCCCTTCGAGGCCGTCGATCCGATCTCCGCCCAGACGATCCAGGCGATCCTGCGGGACTACGCCGCCGCCGGAGGCACGGTGGTCATCTCCAGCCACGTCATGGCCACCGTGCAGCGCCTGTGCGACCACGTGGCCATCATCAACGCCGGCCGGGTGGTCGCCGCAGGCACGACTGAGCAGGTCGCCGCAGGCGCAGACCTCGAGCAGCGCTTCACCGAGCTGGTGGGGGGCCAGGTGCGAACGGAGGGGCTGTCATGGTTGCGACCCTCGTCAAGCTGAAGTGGCGCCTGACCCTCAATGCCCTGACCAAGAACGTCTGGGCCATCGTCGGGACCGTGATCGGGGCCCTCTACGGTATCGGGGCGCTTGTCATGGTGCTGACCGGCGCCGTCGGACTGGGGCTCAAGGCCGACCCTGACGTCATCATGCTGGTTCTCGGGGCTCTCGGGGCGCTGCTGATGGCCGGTTGGGCCGTGGTGCCACTGCTCGTCACCGGGGTCGACTCCACCCTGGACCCCCGCGCCATGGCGGCCTGGACCGCTCCGTCCAGAGGGCTGGCGCTCGGCCTGCTGGCCGCCGGCGCCCTGGGAATCCCCGGTTGCCTCACGGCTGCCGTCTGTCTCATTCCGGTCCTCACCTGGCTGCTGGCGGGCCAGTTCGCAGCGGCGCTCCTGGCGCTGCTGTGCGCTCCGGCCGCCCTGGCCACCTGTGTCCTGCTGTCCCGGATCATCGTGACAGCCGTAGGCGTCTCCGCCTCACGCCGGGGGCGTGAGGCGACAGCGATCATCACCTTCGTCGCCTTCATGGTGTGCACACAGCTGCCGAATCTGATCCCCCGAATCCTCGGGGACGATCCCTCCGATTTTCTTCAACGGCTCAGTGGTGCCGCCAAGGTCATGGGGCTGAGCCCCTTTGGGTGGACCTTCTCGGCCCCCGGTCTCATGGCCACCGGATCCGTGATACCGGCTCTGGCTCTGGCGATCGTCGCCTGGGTCCTCCCCGTGATCCTGTTTCCCCTGTGGCAGCGCGTGGTGGGCAAGGTGATGACCTCTCCGGGGACGTCACACACCCGGATGCGGGCATACGCAGCCAGTAGCACGGGATCCAATGCGCGGCAGCAGGGCCTACCCGACGTGCTGCCGTGGGCCCGCAGACTCGGCGCCTCCCTGCCTGCGCCCGCCGCTGCTGTGGCGGCCCGCAGCCTGCGCTACTGGCGCACCGATCCCAGGTACCTGGTTCAGTTCCTGTCCGTCCTGATTCTGCCCGTTGTGCTCGTCCTGGGGCCTGCTCTCAACTCCAGCCGATTCGCCGCCGGCGACAACGGTCAGCCGGTGGACATCAGCTTCGCCCTCGGGACACGCCCCGGCCCCGCTGCTGTTCATGGCGCCCGCCCTGGCCGTCTTCATGGGGTGGGCGATCCACGATGACCTCGGCCTGGACTCCACCGCCCTGTGGAGTCATATCAGCGCCGGTATCAGCGGAGCGCACGACCGTCTGGGGCGGGTGGTCGGTGCGGCCGTGTGGCAGGTTCCCGCACTGGTTGCTATCGACCTGCTCATGGTCGTGTGGACGGGACGATGGGATGCGCTCCCCGCCGTCACCGGTGCCTGCCTGGCCCTCTACGGCTGCGCGCTGGCCTGGTCCTGCCTGACCAGTGTCCTGCTGCCCTACGAGACGCTCGCCCCAGGGGACAGTCCCATGCGTTCGCGGACCTCGGGCACGGCCTTCCTGGCCGCGCTCATTCAGATGGCGGCAATCCTGCTTCTGCTGGCCGTGTGCTCCCCGGTCCTGGGGGCTGCAGTCTACAGCGTCGTCCAAGGCGCGCCGGTGTGGGGGTGGGTGGCACTCGTCGCCGGGATCGTGTGGTGCGGTCTGCTGCTCTGGGGTGGAGTCGTCGTCGGCGGGCGGATGCTGGACCGGCGAGGACCGCAGGTTCTTGCCACGATCCGTAGCTGGCCGGGACACTCCCAGCCGGTGTGATCACGCTGGTCACACCGCGACAGAGTGATTGATTCTGACGACTCGGGGTAGGCTTGCTTTAAAGTCGCTCACGCAGGTGGCGGCTCTCAGAGATCAGTAAGCTCCGAACAACCAGTCGTTATGTCAGAGAGGACATTATCGTGCAGCTAGTCATTCTGGATTCCGCGCAGGCGATCGCACAGCGGGCGGCCGACGAGATCGAGGCGCTGCTCAAAGGACAAACCAGCAGCCGTGCTGGGAACCGCGACGGGCTCCTCGCCTCTGCCCCTGTACGACGAGCTCACTGCCCGCTGCGCCGCCGGCCGCCTCAGCTTCGCCGAGGTCACCGGATTCATGCTCGACGAGTACGTGGGCCTTCCCGCCGGGCACCCGGAGCGCTACGCCACCTTCATGGAGACCAACCTGCGCTCCCGCGTTGACATGCGCCCCGGAGCGCTCCACGGCCCGGACGCGCTGAGCGAAGACCTTGAGGCCGCCTGCCGGGACTACGAGGCGCAGATGGCCGCAGCCGGATACTGCGACCTGCAGATCCTCGGCATCGGCTCCGACGGGCACATCGGGTTCAACGAGCCCGGCGGCGCCCTCGACTCGCGCACGCACCTGGGCGAGCTCCACGAGCAGACCCGCCGGGACAACGCCCGCTTCTTCGGCGGCGACGTCGAGGCCGTGCCCACCCAGTGCATCACCCAGGGGCTGGCCACCATCATGGAGGCCCGCAAGCTGGTCCTCATCGCCACCGGCGAGGGCAAGGCCGAGGCCATCGCCCAGCTCGTCGAGGGGGAGGTCAGCACCCAGTGGCCGGCGACCGTCATGCAGCGTCACGACGACGCCCTTGTCCTGGTCGATCCCGCCGCCGCCAGCCGGCTCACCTCGACGCACTGACGGCAGCGGTAGGCTCCCCTCAAGGGAGAGCCTGCCCACAGGGGCGGGGCGGGCCACTGCCGGTGCGCACTGTCCGACCTACACTGGGCGGCATGACAGACGTCCTCGCCAGTGCCGATCCCGGATCGCCCGGAGCCCCGACAGACCCGGCCACCGAACCCACCCAGGGCGTCGGTACGGCTGTCCTGGAGCGCGAGGAGCTCCAGACGACCGACGACGGCGACGCCGACCGCTTCGCCCACTACGTCCGCAAGGACAAGATCGCCGCGGCCGCTGTCACCGGGCGTCCCGTCGTCGCCCTGTGCGGCAAGGTGTGGACGCCCGGGCGCGACCCGTCGAAGTACCCGGTGTGCCCCACCTGCAAGTCCATCTACGAGGAGATGCGTAACGGGGAGGGCTCCGGCGACGGCAGGGGCCGCGTTTCCCGCTTCCCGTTCGGGCGAGGCGGTCGGTGAACGCCGCCCGCGGCGGCCAGGCGACCCACCCCACCCCGACGCGAGCCTCGACGTCGGCGGCCCAGAACCTCTCCCCGGCCTACCCGCGCCGCGCCGCCTGGGGGACCGCCGGTTCGCTGCGTGCCTGGCAGGCCGCTGCGCTCGCGCAGTACCTGGAGACGATGCCCCAGGACTTCCTTGCGGTGGCCACCCCCGGGGCCGGCAAGACGACCTTCGCACTGCGAGTGGCCACCGAGCTGCTCAGCTCCGCAGACGTCCACAAGGTGACGATCGTCTGCCCCACTGAGCACCTCAAGTACCAGTGGGCCGAGGCCGCCGCCCGCGTCGGCATCCATATCGACCCCTCCTACTCCAACTCCCAGGGGGCACTCGGCTCGCGCTTCGACGGCGTCGCCCTGACCTACGCCCAGGTGGCCGCCAACGCCAACCTGCACCGCGCCCGCACCGACCAGGCCCGCACCCTGGTCATCCTCGACGAGATCCACCATGGGGGAGACGCCCTGAGCTGGGGAGACGCGATCCGGGAGGCCTTCACCCCGGCGCGGAGGCGACTGGCCCTGACCGGAACGCCCTTCCGCTCCGACACCTCCCCGATCCCCTTCGTGCGGTACAAGGAGGACGCCTCCGGGGCGAAACGCTCCCAGGCGGACTACTCCTACGGATACTCCGATGCCCTGCGCGACGGAGTCGTGCGCCCGGTGATGTTCATGTCCTACTCGGGGCAGATGCGGTGGCGCACCAAGGCCGGCGACGAGGTCGCGGCGCGCCTGGGCGAGCCCCTCACCAAGGATCTGGAGTCCCAGGCCTGGCGCACCGCGCTCGACCCGGCGGGGGAGTGGATCCCCGCGGTCCTGGCCGCCGCCGACCAGCGCCTGACCGAGGTGCGCCGCCAGGTCCCCGACGCCGGAGCCCTCGTCATCGCCTCCGACCAGGCCAAGGCCCGCGCCTACGCCAAGCAGCTGCGCGCCATCACCGGCGAGGCCCCCACCGTGGTCCTCTCCGACGACAACGGCGCCTCCAGCCGCATCGAGGCCTTCTCCGCCTCCACCGACCGCTGGCTGGTGGCCGTGCGCATGGTCTCCGAGGGAGTGGACGTGCCCCGCCTGGCCGTGGGCGTCTACGCCACCTCTACCTCCACCCCGCTCTTCTTCGCCCAGGCCGTGGGGCGCTTCGTGCGCTCGCGGGCAAGGGGGGAGACTGCCTCGGTGTTCCTCCCCTCGGTCACGCCGCTGCTGGCCCTGGCCGGGGAGATGGAGGTGGCCCGCGACCATGTCCTGAGCCGCCCCGACTCTGCGGCGCAGGAGGACGCCCTGTTCAGCCCCGAGGACCGGCTCCTCGCCGAGGCCAACAAGACTGAGAACGCCTCGGCCGAGCTGCTGCCGGGCTTCGAGGCCATGGACAGCCAGGCCGAGTTCGACCGGGTGCTCTTCGACGGCGGCGAGTTCGGCACCGGCGCCATGGTGGGCAGCATCGAGGAGCAGGAGTACCTGGGGCTGCCCGGTCTGCTGGAGCCCGAGCAGGTGACCGCCCTGCTGCGCCAGCGCCAGGACAAGCAGATCGCCTCCCAGAAGAAGCAGGCCGCAGCCGAGGCGCAGAGGCGTAAGAACTCAGGCGTCGACGACGCCAGGCGTCGGGCAGCGGCCCGTAAGGAGCTCTCCCAGCTGGTGGCCGCCTGGGCCCGCCGCTCGAGCCAGCCCCACGGCGTCGTCCACAACGAGCTCAGGCGCGTGTGCGGGGGGCCGGAGGTCGCGGCCGCCTCCACCGAGGAGATCGAGAAGCGCATCCAGACCCTGCGACGCTGGTTCGTCGGCAAGCGCTGACAGTGCTGATAAGACCGACTGAGTTGTCTCGTGGCTTCTGAGAGTTTCGGATGTCATGACATCTCAAGACACCGGTGGGGTGGGCCTGCCGGACGGGAGAGCTGCTGCTTCGGCCTGTCGGATCGGGGCTGCCCCGGTCGCTCTGGTGGTTGCCGGTGTCGTCTGGATGCAGTGCACGAGGGTGGGGTGCTACTGGAGGAGGGTGGAGTGCACTTTTGCAGGTGGGGCCTTCGTGCAGTAGGCACAACCCTTGGCCAGTGGATCCCGACCCTCGTGGAGCAGGCCGACTCGGGCCCACTTGAGCCAGTTCTGGGCGGTGCTGGCGTCCAACCATGACCACCGGGACCATGCGCAGACGTCGAGCAGGGGACGGTGGGGGTGGACCCGTGACGGAGACTCCGGGCTATGCCGTAAGGACCCCGGACTCGCTCCTGCGCGGCCTGGTGTCCACAGTGCTGACATTAACGGGCCCGACGTCAATGTGCCCAGCGGGGATCGTTGGAATCCTGCGGTTCTTTTTCGGTGTGCGGCGCCGAAGCGGGGTTGATGTCAGCACCATGGACACCCACGACCCGTCATGCCTCGCCCCTCAGCCACCCTCGCCTCCTGAACCACCGGCCTGCCCCGGGTTCCCGCCCGAGCGAGTGTCTCAGAAGTCATGACACTCACATGTCTCAAAAGTGAGGAGACAGCACACTCGTTAAGGCCGACGGCACAACGCCGACAACGCCGACAACGCTGACAAGGAGCGCCGGCCAGGGGTGGGATGCGCCCCTGGCTGCCGGTCAGCGTCGGGTGGCGCCTCGCCCGTCGAGGTCGACGTGGCGGGTTGGCAGCGCCGACTCGCCGTCGCTCAGACGCCAGGCGTCGTAGGGGAGCTCGGCGCGCGACGCCCGGTGCCGCTCCGCCGCGGCGCTCAAGGCCTCCTTGCCGCGGTGCTCCTCGACGATCCGGCCCTCATCGACCAGAAGCACCTGAAGCGGCCGGGCACCGGCCTGGCTCAACGCCGACATCCCCTCGTCCTGCGAGCTGGAGGCGACCACCAGCTCCTCAGCGGCCGTGCCCTCGGAGGTCAGGATGCGGCCGGCCCACTTGCGGCCGCCCACGGTGGACTTGCCGCCCGAGGAGAACTTGGCGACCTCCTCCATGGTGCCGTCGGCGCCCTCGCGCTCCACCAGCTTGTAGACGAGTGCCGCAGTCGGGCGCCCCGAGCCCGTCACGAGCTTGGTGCCCACACCGTAGGAGTCCACGGGGGCCGCTCCCAGCGCCGCGATGGCGTGCTCATCGAGGTCGTTGGTGACGGTGATCCTCGTCGAGGTCGCCCCCAGGGCGTCGAGCTGGGCGCGCACCTTGAAGGCCTCGGCCACCAGGTCACCGGAGTCCAGGCGCACCGCCCCGAGCTCACCGCCTGCGGCGCGGGCCGCCTTGACCGCCCGCTCCACGCCGGTGGCGATGTCGTAGGTGTCCACCAGGATCGTGGTGCTCGGTCCAAGGCTGGCCACCTGCGCCGCGAAGGCCTCCTCCTCGGTGTCGTGCAGGAGGGTGAAGGAGTGGGCCGAGGTCCCCACCGTGGGAATGCCGTAGAGGAGCCCCGCCTCCAGGTTGCTCGTTCCCACGAAACCACCGACGACCGAGGCCCTGGCCGCGGCGACGGCCGCCTGCTCGTGGGCCCGGCGCGCCCCGAAGTCCACACAGGGGCGCCCGTGGGCGGCGATAGTCATGCGGGAGGCGGCTGCGGCGACGGCGCAGTCGTAGTTGTAGATCGACAGGGCCAGGGTCTCCAGGATGCAGGCCTCGGCGAAGGTGCCCTCCACGGTCAGCAGCGGGGAGCCGGCGAAGTAGCACTCGCCCTCGGCGTAGCCGCGGATCGTCCCGGAGAAGCGGTAGTCGCGCAGGAAGTCCAGGGTCTCGTCGTTGACGACCCCGGTGCGGTGCAGGAAGTCGATCTGGGCGGCGGTGAAGGTGAAGGCCTCGACGGCGTCCAGCAGCCGACCCGTGCCTGCGACGACACCGAAGCGGCGCGACCCGGGCAACCTGCGGCCGAAGAGCTCAAAGACGCTGCGCCGTGAGGCGGCCCCCGACGCCAGTGCTCCTTGCAGCATCGTGAGCTCGTACATGTCGGTCAGCAGAGAGGTCGAGGCCGCCGACACGTCCATGGAGGCGGCGGAGGAATCGGTGGAGGGCGCGTAGCTGTTCACGGGAACAACCTATCGCGGCTCACCGCTACCCTGGTGGTATGAGCACCTCGTTGCCCGTTGCGGAACCGGAGATCCTGGAGGAGTCGCGCGCCCGTACCCAGCGCCTGTGGTGCACCGTGGTTCACGACGACCCGGTCAACACGATGAGCTATGTGACTTGGGTGTTCCACTCCTACTTCGGTTTCTCGCTGCCTGTGGCCGAGGCGCGGATGATGCAGGTGCACACCGCCGGCCGTGCCGTGGTCTCCCGGGGAGCCCGAGAGCGCATGGAGGTCGATGTCACGGCGATGCACGGATACGGCCTGCGCGCCACCATCGAGCCCATGGGTGACGACGCCGGTGCGGACGACTCTTCAGGAGGTCGCTGATGCGAGCCTTCCGCCGCGTCCCCGAGGGGCTGGCCTGCGGCCTTGACGACTGGGAGCGCGAGCTCCTGGCCAGGCTGGCCCTGGAGGTGAGGGCCCTTCTCCAAGCGGATGCTCCCCAGGGGGGCGGCCAGTCCGAGACCTCCTTGCCGTCGCCTCCCGACCCGGTGCGCCCGGGGGAGAGCGAGCGGGACCGTGAGGTCCTGGAGGCCCTGGACTTCGACCTCGATGCGCCGACCAACCGCGTTCACGTCGGCCGCCCGAGCGCGGACCCTGTTATCGCTGTCCTGCTCCCGCAGGCCTCGGAGGATCCCATCACCTCGATGGAGGTCAGCAGCCTGACTCGCGCGCGCCTGCGGGGGTGACAAGGTCGACCGCCTGGCGCGCCTGGCTGCTGAGCTGCGGGCGCCGTCGGGCCCTGAGGGAACGGTGCTTGTGGCCCCGGGCCAGGAGTCCGACTGGCTGGGGGCGAGCAATGATATCCGGCTCGTGCTGGCCCAGCGCCTGGGCATCGAGTCGGCTCAGGATGCCGAGCGCGTTCACGCAGCCGCCTTCCAGGAGGCCCCCGAGGAGGAGACGTCTCGCGAGCAGTGGTACCGGGGGACGGCGCTCGTCTACGACATGATCACCTGGTGGCAGGAATCACTGATATCCGCGCTGTTCGGGGGCACAGGGCCCGCATAGTCTCGCGGTGTGAATGATGCTCCGATCGGGATGTTCGACTCTGGGGTCGGGTGGCCTCACCGTCGCCCGTTCTGTCCTCGACCAGCTGCCCCAAGAGCAGGTGCTCTACATCGGGGACACGGCCAACAGTCCCTATGGTCCCCGGGACATCGCCGAGGTCCGGTCGCTGGCTCTAGGCATCATGGACGAGCTCGTGGACCGCGGGGTCAAGCTGCTCGTCATCGCCTGCAACACCGCCTCGGCGGCGGTCCTGCACGATGCGCGGGAGCGCTACACCCTGGGGCGGGGCGTCCCGGTCATCGAGGTCATCCACCCGGCGGCACGTACCGCGGCCCGAGTGACCCGCAACGGCAAGGTGGGGCTGATCGCCACCCGCGGGACGGTCGACTCGCGCGCTTACGACGACGCCCTCCAGGCCGTTCCCGGCGTCGAGCTCGTCTCACAGGCGTGCCCGCGCTTCGTCGAGCTGGCCGAGCGGGGGGTGACCACCGGCCCCGAGGTGCTCGACGTCGCCGAGGAGTACCTGGCCCCCATCAAGGCCGCCGGAGTGGACACCCTCATCCTCGGCTGCACCCACTACCCGCTGCTGGTGGGGCCGATCTCCTACGTCATGGGGCGGGACGTGACCCTGGTGACCTCCTCAGACGAGACCGCCAAGGACGTCTACCGGGCGCTGGCCGGCAAGAACCTTCTGCGTGGTCCCGATGCCCCTGAACCGCGCCATGACTTCGCCTCCACTGGTGACCCGGAGGCATTCTCCGTCCTGGCCCGGCGTTTCCTGGGGCCCGAGGTCACCGCCGTTGAGCACGTCGCCTTCTCCTCTGAGACAGCCGGCGCCCCTGCCGGGTTGCCTCACCCTCCCTCACCTCCCACCTCCCATCAAGGAACTGCATGAGACTCACGATCATCGGATGCTCCGGCTCCATGTCGGGCCCCCAGTCCTCGGCCTCCTCCTACCTGGTGCAGGCCGACGGAGTCGACGCCGACGGCGCGGTGCGCACCTACTCGATCGTGCTGGACCTCGGGCCCGGGTCGATGGGGCAGCTGCTGCGCCACCTCGATCCCGCCGAGCTCGACGCCATTGCGATCTCCCACTGCCACGCCGATCACATGGTGGACCTGGTGGGCATGCACGTCTACCGACGCTGGCTGCCCACCGGGGCGCTCGGGCCGGTGGCCTGCCTGGGGCCCTCGGAGCTGCTGGAGCGCCTCCAGGGGGTCGACGGCGTCCCACCCAGTGAGCGCTACGCCACGGAATTCGGCTTCGTCACCGCCGTACCCGGCCGGTCCTACAGCGTGGGCCCCCTCGTGATCTCCCCCTTCGAAGCGCTCCACCCCGTGGAGGCCTACGGCTACCGGATCGAGGGCCCCAGCGAGGAGGATCCCCTCCCGGCAGGTCAGCCTGGCCTTCACCGGGGACACTGACATCTGCCAGACGATGAGCGACATGGCTCAGGGCGTGGACCTCCTCCTGGCCGAGGCGGCCTTCGTCGAGGGCCGCGACACCGTGGGCGGCATGCACATGACGGGGCGTCGCGCCGGCGAGCTCGCCGCCCAGGCCGGTGCGGGGCACCTGGTCCTCACCCATATCCAGCCCTGGACGGATCCGGCCGTGCCCCTCAAGGAGGCCGCAGCCGTCTACTCCGGCCCGTTGGAGGCAGCGACGGCGGACGCCGTCTGGGAGCTGTGAGCGCTGACGGGCACGATCGCCCCACTCCGCGCAGAACGGTCTCCTTCACTCCGGCTCTTCCCGACGGGGTGGACTGCCCCTGGACCCGGGGAAGACGGACGCGCTGGTGGCTGGTGGTTCCCGCCGACCTGGCGGCGGTGGTCCTCGTGGCCCTGTTCGGTGCCGCCTCCACCCGCAGCCTGGGGGAGGTTCCCGCCTCCCTGTGGCAGGCGGGCGCGGCCCTCCTCGTCGCCTGGGGCGTGACCTGGCTGCTGCGACGCTCTCACCCCGATCACCTGGAGATGGCGCTGCCCGAGGGGCTCATCGTCGTGGGGGTCAGCTGGGTGGTCTGGACCGCGTTGCGCCAGGTGGCATCCGCATTCGACGACGTGTCCGCCATGGCCTCCTGGGCGGTGATGACCGGCGCCTTCCTCCTGGTGTTCCTGGGCGGATGGAGATGGCTCTACGGCTACGTGCGCGCCCACGACTCCCTGACCCCCAAGCCCGTGGCGCGCGCCTCGCAGAGCAGGAGAGGGAGGGCGCCTAGTCCCGCGGAGCTCGGCCCGGACTCGTTCCGGTATCAGGTCGCTTGTCTTCAGTTGTCTTTACGCAATGACAACCCCACCATTCGTACTTTGGCGCCATGCACCACTGCGCCAGCCGACGTCGACCGCATCGGTGTCACTGACGCTGAGCGTTGAAGGAATCCCACCACGGTTCCGCTGGTCCGGATCGCCCAGGTCGATGCCCGGGCCACCGCGGAGGCCGCCGTGTCCGGGGCGGGGTCACTGGTGACCCACTGCACGGTGTCGTAGGGACACGGCAGGTGGCGGTGCGGTACGTGGTCAACAAGGAGGGCCGCATCGTGCCGACGGTCTCCCAGGAGAGAGTCAGGGCCTGGGTGACCTCACTGAGCACGCCGGAGGAGCGCACACCGGTCAACGCCATCAACGACGTCGACTCAGCCGGCACGGTGCTCCAGCTCGCCCGCCCGGGCAAGGCTGGAAGGAAGGCCGGCAACATCGAGCCGGCCACGACGGCGCTCGTCCAGGGACTCGGCCAGGGCCGGAGCGTCAGCCAGCAGATCAGCTGGAACGAGGTGCCCCACTCCACCGAGAACCGGGTAGTGCCCAACGGGCCGGAGCGCTTCGCCTACCAGGCCAAGGCGGGGGAGAAGTGGGTCGATGTCAACCTCACCGACTCAACGCTGACCGCCTACGAGGGCCAGAAGGTCGTCTACGGGCCGATCCTCATCAACCACGGCGGTGTCGGGCACGAGACCGTCACCGGCACCTACAAGATCTACCTGCGCTACCAGGCGCAGGACATGGGCTGCACCCCCGAGTGGCCCTACTGCGAACGAGGGGTCCCGTGGGTGAGCTACTGGCACGACAGCTACGCCCTCCACGGCGCCCCCTGGGTCAAGGAGTTCGGTATCGGCACGGATGAGTCCTCGCACGGCTGCATCAACATCCCGGTGCCGGACGCTCAGGCGATCTGGTAGTGGTCCGAGATCGGTACCACCGTGGTGACACACTACTGACAGCGTTTCACTGACGGCGCCCTCGCGGGCTCAGCCGGCCAGGACCTCGGCCAGGACCGGCGCCAGGGCGCGGAAGGCCTGTCCCCGGTGGGAGATGGCGTGCTTCTCCTCCGGCGTCATCTGGGCGGTGGTGCGGCCTCGGCCGCCCGGTGCATCCTCCTGGACGGGCACGAAGATCGGGTCGTAGCCGAAGCCCCCCTCACCCTGAGGAGCGTGGACCAGTCGCCCCTCCATGGAGCGCTCGATAGTGGTGACCTGCTCCGCCTGCCCGCCGGAGGCCGGCTGGACCAGGACCGCCGCGCAGGTGAAGCGGGCGCCGCGGTGCGGGTCGGCGACGTCGCCCAGCTGGTCCAGGAGCAGTTGAAGGTTCGCGGTGTCGTCCCCGTGCCGGCCGCTCCAGCGCGCCGAGAAGATCCCCGGAGCCCCGCCCAGGACGTCGACGCACAGGCCCGAGTCATCGGCGACCGCGGGCAGGCCCGTGGCCCGGGCCAGGGCACGGGCCTTGAGCAGGGCGTTGTCGGCGAAGGACAGACCGTCCTCCACCGGCTCAGGCGCCTGGAGGGAGGCGGCCGAGATGACGGATTCGGGCACCAGCCCGGGCACGAGCGGCGTCAGGATCTGTCGCAGCTCGGCCAGCTTGCCGGCGTTGTGGGTGGCCAGGACGAGGCGGGCTCCGGCGGGCACCTGGACCCGGTTCGTGAGCGGGGCGGCGCCGTCGGCGTCTGACGAGGCACTCACGGCTCAGACCTGCGTGGACTGGGCCGAGGAGTCCGCCGAGGACACGGTGAAGGGCTCACCGCTGGGGCCGGTTAGGGCCTGGCGCTGGAGCGCCGCCAGACGGCTGTTGCCGGTGGCGGCCAGGTCGAGCAGCTCTCCGAGCTCGGAGCGGTCGAAGGGGGCATGCTCGGCGGTGCCCTGAACCTCGATGAAGCGCCCGTCCCCGGTCTGGACGACATTCATGTCGGTCTGGGCGCGCACGTCCTCCTCGTAGGGCAGGTCGAGGCAGGGAACGCCGTCGATGATCCCCACCGAGATGGCCGACAGGGAGTCGGAGAGCACGGGCCTGCCGGGGCGGGCCTTGATGAGGCCGCGCTGCGTGCCCCAGGCGACGGCGTCGGCCAGGGCCACGTAGGCGCCGGTGATCGCCGCGGTGCGGGTGCCGCCGTCGGCCTGCAGCACGTCGCAGTCCAGGGCGATCGTGTTCTCACCCAGTGCGGCGACGTCGATGATGCCGCGCAGGCTGCGGCCGATGAGGCGAGAGATCTCGTGGGTGCGGCCACCGACCTTGCCCCGCACGGACTCCCGGCCGGAGCGCTCCGAGCCGGCCCGGGGGAGCATGGCGTACTCGGCGGTCACCCAGCCCTCGCCACTGCCCTTGCGCCAGCGCGGGACGCCCTCAGTGAAGGAGGCGGCGCACAGGACCCGGGTGCGCCCGAAGGTCACCAGGACCGATCCCTCGGCGTGGTCGAGCCAGTGGCGGGTCATGGTCACGGGGCGCAGCTCGTCGACGGCGCGGCCGTCCTTGCGGGTGAAGGGGGCAGTTGTCATGGGCTCAGGCTACCTGGCGGCCATCCGGTATCGGGGCGGCTCAGCACCGCGGGATGCTTCATGTCTGTAGTCCGCACCGGTGGTCAGGCGGTAGCGTTCGTTGAGATATCTGCTTGCGGCCGTGAGCCGACGGAGACACTGAGGAGAACACCTATGACCTATGTCAACATCACCGCACTGACCTTCCCCGAGGGCGCCCAGGCCGAGATCGAGAAGCGCTTCGCCGCCCGGAAGCGAGGCGTTGACACCTCACAGGGCTTTCAGGGCTTCGAGCTGCTGCGCCCGCTGGTCGGAGAGGACCGCTACTTCGTGGTGACCCGGTGGGACAGGCGCGAGGACTACGAGCGCTGGAGCGCGGCGCGGCCCGCCGGCGGGCACGAGGACGACAAGCGCCGAGGCATGAGCGTGGAGGTCCTCGGCTTCGAGGTCGTCCAGCACGAGGAGTGACTCAGGACGTCGCCGGGCGTAAGTGCGGTAATGGGGAGGGAACCGATCACTGCACTTACGCCCGGCGCCTCCGCCTCCCGAGACGGGAGGCGGGAATCAGCTCTTCGGGTGAATTCCTGGTCGGATAGGGCCCCTCACCATCGTGAGGTCACTAGGGTGGGGTGCGTATCCGTCGTACCGATGAGAAGTAAGGAGGCGAGCCACGTGGGAGTCGATACCGGACGAGTTCGTCAGATGAGCGAGCAGCTGCGCAGCACCGGGATGCTCGTTATTCCGGAGTCCCCGATGCGTCTCTGGGGAAGCCTTCTGGGCTGCGTCGGCTTCACCGCGCTGGGGGTCGGGATCATTCTGATCGCGAATCAGTCGAGCTCCCCGCTCCTCTACATGCTCGCTGGCATCGCCTGTATCGGTTTCTTCGGCGTCATCGGTATCCCCGGCATGATGAGGAAGATCATCCTCCGCAGTCGGCTGGTGGTGACGTCTGAGGGGCTGCGTCTGGAACGGCGCAACATCGTCAATGAGTCCGCACGCTGGTCGGATATCGCCGAGTTCTTCGGGCAGGAAGTCACTCCCGACAGTGGCTCACGAGCGCAGCTGGTGATCGGCTACACCCTGACGCCGCTGGGCCGGCAGATGCGCCGCCAGGACCCGAGCACCGCCCAGCTGAGCCAGCAGATCAATGAGGTTGCCGACCGTGGGATGGGCAAGGAGGAGCGCGTCTACCTTCCCGGCACCTTGGAGGGCAGTAAGGAGGACCTCCTGGCCCTGCTTCAACAGGCGCACCAGTTCTACGGCGCACCGGGTGGCGTCTAGTCCCCTCGGTGACTCAGGGAACTGGGGAGGGGGCCGTGACGAAGACCGACGCCGGTACCCCGCACCGGGAGTAGACGAGCTGGCAGGCGTGGCAGGGGCCGAAGGCCTTGGTCGGGGTCTGGATCTTCACCCGGGTGACGGTCTCGGGGAGGCGATCGACGCCGAACTCGGCGGCGCTCTGCTCGAGCATCTTGTAGGCGGCATCGACCTGGTAGGACCACCGCCCGAAGGAGCCGCCGCCGCGGATGGCATGGTCGAGCCAGGCCTCGTACCAGGAGATGAAGCTCGGGGCAACGCGGGTGAAGCCGTCGTCGCAGGCCCGTGAGTCCAGCCAGACGCTGCCGTCGTAGGGGCTCATACGCCACTCGGCGCCGCAACCGGCGTCGGCCAGGTGGATGCCTCCGTCATCGGCCGGGTAGATGTCCAGCCCGTAGCCGGGGCCGGCACCCGACCCCGCGATGGTGCTGAGGAACCAGCGTAGGTCCTCCGGCAGCGAGAGTCCCTCAGGAAGGTTCGGCGGCCCCAGCCTCATGCCGTGGTGGCGGCTGCCGAGCCAGCCGGCTTCGCTGCCGGGATCGTAGGAGGTCGCGGCGATGAGGTTGAGGGTGTGCTGGAGCCCGTCCCTGGTCAGGGGCGGGGCGGGCTCCAAGGGCGTGAGTACCGACCACTCCCGGAGCATGCGGTGACCGCCGGGCTCGGGCGGGATCGCGTCCAGGACGCTGCGTCCTGCGGGCCAGTCGGCGCCGGCGAGCTTGAGCTCGGTGATCGAGTGGGGGCCGATGGCCGCATAGCAGCCCAGTGCCACCGCCTCATCTGAGCGAGTGGCGGGAATCAAGGGACTGGCAAGTACCCGGTCGGTCAGGGCACGGGGGCCACCCAGCCGTCGGCGGTAGGCCTCCACCTCCTCGATCGGCATATTCATGCTGCGGTCAAGATGTCCGGTGGCCACCCGGTAGCGTCTGCCTCCCACCGTGGCCTCAAACTGCTCGACGTCGGGATTGTCAGAACTGATGAGGTCCGGGCGGCCGATTCCGGTCAGCAGGACAGGGCCAAAGGCGCAGGCCCAGTTGCAGCCGGCAGTGACCACCGACGCCAGCTGGCTGGAGCCGTAGCCGCTGGCCGTGACCAGGACCCGTCTGCTCCCGAAGGCGCCTCCACTGATCTGAAGAAAGAGGAAAGCGCCGTATGGCTCGTGGTCCTGAGTCTCGTCAACGAAGCACTCGATGGTGGGCAGGCCCTCGCCCAACCGGACCGTCTGGGTGTCATCGATGGCCTCGGTCGTGGCTCTTCGGAAGTGTCTGGCGATCGTCTGTGCCAGCACGACGTCGAATGCGGGGGGTGCCCGAATCGAAGGAGTTCTCTTTCATCGATGCCTCGGAACAAGTCGATGGAAACGGCAGGTGTCGGAGCATGTGGATGAGACGACCCCGCCTGGCAGAGCCCGCAGGTTCTGCCGCTATCGGGGTCTGAAATCTGTAAACCTCCGCACCATCGACTCTAACAACCTGATGGTGCTGCTGGACTTCCGAAGGAAGCTGGCCGCCGGTGAGGGCGGCCAGGTGTGTACCGGCCCCAATGTAGCGCATCTGCTGGCTACTGACGGGTCGGATGGCACGGTGGGCGATGCCGACGAGTCTGGAGCCTCTCCCGAGCTAGATGCGGCAGAGTCAGAAGGTGAGCCCCTGCAACGACGATGCACCGCACCGGCCACTAGCGTGGGGGAGCGGCCGAACGGTGAGAGTGATGCGCCCGACACAGCATCACGGTCGCCGCGCGTGGTCGACCGCATCAAGCAGACGAAGTTCCGGCCGCTCACACCCGAGCAGCGCCAGCAGGTGGTCGACCTGTACCGCGCTGGCGTCCCCGTCAAGGAGATCGTTCGGCAAACGGGTGTCAACCGCTCAATGGTCTACCGGCTGCGCGGGCAGACAGGACTGGAACGCAACCACCGCTTCACCGACGACGACCGTGCCCAGGCTATCCTCCTCCGCCAGCAGGGCCTGACCATCGCTGAGATTGCCAAGCGGCTGGGTTTCAGTGACATGACCGTCGGGCGCCACCTGGCGGCTGCCCGCAAGGAGTGACGGCAGCGGCGGTGAGCGCGGTGCCTCCATCGTCGAAGAGTGCCCAGAGCAATCTGGGGCGCCGGATAGCCTTCGCCGCTGGCCGGATGAAGGTTGTTATACGGCGGCTGGCACCCCATGCTAAGTTCTCTGAAAACGGCAACGTTGGCCATAGTGTCTCGTCGTGGATAACTACACTCAACAATACACATTCACACTATATGTGTTGCATCTCAAGCCACATGCAAGCCTCCCCCTATGCCTCAGTTGGATAGTATTGAACGCATGTTGATATACAGCGATGAAGACGCAGCATTGGAAGAACTTACTTACGGAGAAAATACCACCAGTACCATTGATCGCAATTCGACGCTGGCGTTGATAGGAATTCTCAAACAACTTAAAGACGTTAGTTCAACTTTATCTTTCGAAGACACTACGAAACTAGTTCTGTCGACCGGACGGGCAGGCGACAGGGATAGGTTTCCCCCAGAGCGAAGACTTAATGCCCGGCTTAATTAATGGCGACAAAATTGGTATGATAAAGGCTCTGAATAACATCCTAGATGATTTGATCGGTCGTTTACGTGAAACGGTGCCAATCAGGCCACTAGGTTTCTACTCTGATGATCTTATTACCGTAAATATGGACTATAGTAATAGCACTACTTGAGGCTTATTCATAGGGGTGTTTAGGGTGTTTTGTTGGTAATAGCGTGTCGCTAAGCAGGGTGGCGGCTTGCTCTTGAGAGAATCTTTGGTGCTTAAGCAAATCCAACCAAGACGCAAACCGCCATGACGAATAGTAGCACGAGAATCCCTCGGTGTGAGGTTATGGGCCTGTGCGAGGCCATTTTCGCCGAGAACCCCGATCTGCCGGTCTTCGGGGCGAGGGTGCTGGGGCTGTTCCTGTGCGTGCGCCTGACCCTGATCCTGGCTGCGCCACAACCCGTGCCAGGAGCTGCTCGCCGAGCTCTACGGCGTCTGGCAGGCCACCGTCTCCCGCGTCATCAGCACCTACACGCCCCTGATTGCCGCATGCCTGAACGGCAGTGTTCCAACGGTGGAGGACCTGGACCCCACGGCCCAGCTGATCATCGACGGCACCCTGCTTCAGTGCTGGTCCTGGAAGGACCACCCCGAGCTGTACTCCGGTAAGCACAAGACCACGGGGCTGAACGTCCAGGTGGCCTGCACCCTGTCAGGGACCCTGGCCTGGGTGTCCGACCCCAGGACGGATGCACGCACGACGCTCAGGCCCTGCGCCGCAGCGGCCTGCTCGACGTCCCCACCACCGACCTGCCCGACGGGGCGTCACCACCCAGGCACATTGGCGACAAGGGGTACACCGGACTGGGCATGATCGCCCCGAAAAGAAAACCCCCACACCTATCTCTCCACCCCGACGACAAGACCTACAACCGGGCCGTCAACCAGATCCGCTACAAGATCGAACGAGTCATCGCCAACATCAAGACCTGGAGAGTCCTGCACACCGGCCACAGAAGACCACCGGAAACCATCCCGGAAACCATCACCGCAGTCCTCGGACTCATATTCACCTACACCCTACGAATAAGCCTCCATGACTCCGTTGGCGGTGATATGTCCTTGGCTCATAAGATAGTTTCCAGTATAACATGAATTCTACTACTCAAAGAAGGTGGTCCAACCATCCTCCTCGCGCATCACGGAGCAGCACATACCGGGGGGGCGTCCCACCGACCAATCGCCCTGTACCCCATCCAATGGACTCGCAGTGGTGACCATTCAAAGCTATAATAGGTGCATGGCGACCATTCCTCGGATCCCCCAATCCCTACCTCCAGCGTTCAACAGCAATAGCCCAGAGCTCATCTCGGCGATCGAACTCAGTCAGTGGGCCGACCGGAGCGATTCCAAGACTTCCTTCCCTGAGCTCGTGCGGCGCCTTCTTGCCCAGACGCCTGGTATTACTGGCCTCGACATGCGCGCTCATGAGGGTACGGCCGCACCTGGATGGGATGGAAGAGCCACTTCAACGGGGAGTCCGTATTTGCCCGCCGGTGAACTTCGCTTTGAGCTCGGCACCAATAAACAGGTGAAGAGTAAAGCCGACAGCGACTACGTCAAACGCACTCAAGAGCTGGGTGATGAAGCTCGCCAGTACGTCTACATTTTTGCGACGCCACGAAACTGGTCCAAAGGCCGGCAGTGGGCAGACGAGCGCCGCAAGGAACAAAAGTTCGCCGACATCAAAGTTATCGATGCCCACACCCTAGAGGGCTGGCTGCAAGCAACCCCAGCCGTTCACTACTGGATTTCTGAGCGACTCGGCCGCCAGCCACGAGGCGCAACAATGCTCTCGGCTTGGTGGGATCGCTTCCAAAAGGAATTGGATACCAACATCCCACCCCAGTTCTTCCGTGCACGGCGCGATAAGGAAGCTAAGAAGCTTCTGAACGAACTTCAAACCGACGGCTCTATTAACCCGGCCTCGATTAAGACGACGTGCATCGAAGATGCCCTGGCGTTCACTTACGCGGCAATCTCAGATCACAACGAGCTCGTTGAACGCACGATTCTCGTGACCGATCAGGCGGCCTGGTCGCGTCTTGTTGAAAGTCCGACGCCACTGCTCTTGATTCCGCGCTTCGACGCTCCAGATATCGGCGCTGCCATGGATCGAGGGCATCGCGTCCTGACTATTTTCAATGATGCCGCTGAATACAGCGCAGACGATGCGACGATATCCCTTCCAAAGATCGGCCGCCAGGAGGCAGCGGAGCTACTGCGACAGGAAGGAGTGGATTTCCGTCGTGCCGAACGGCTAGTCGCGCTCGGACGCCGAAGCATGACAGCGTTCATTCGTTCGATCTCACGCAATCCAGTCAAACAGAAGCCTGCGTGGCTAGCCGACACCGACACAGCAACTATTCTGGCGCCACTGGTGCTCGTAGGAGCCTGGGAGGACGGCAATACGCGCGATGAAGAGCACGTCCGGACTCTCGTCGGCATGCCAATGAAGGACATTCACCGTTTGCTGGTCTCACTCTGCCAGCAAGCGGACGCACCGTTCATGCAGTCAGGTGGACTGTGGCGCCTCGTGGATCCTGTCGATGCTGCACGGCTGCTTCTGCCAATGCTCGAGTCTGAAGTGATCCAGCCCTGGGAAACGTCTGTACGTGATGTGCTTCTCGATCGCGACCCATATCGCAACATGGACGTATCTGAGCAACTGAGGGCTCAGTTGCAAGGCGTGCATCTTGGGCAAAGTGAGACGCTCCGTAAGCATACTGCAGAAGGTCTCGTACTCGCCGCGCTATCGTCAGATGAACTTGCACGTGCCGCCAGCGGTATCGTGAAACGACTCCTTGATGAAGCCTTCGCAGACGACACCGGTCAAGTTCTGGGGACGTTGGCCCCGGCACTTCCTGTCTTGGCAGAAGCGGCACCAGATGAGTTTCTCACTGTAGTGTCTGCAGATTTGAGCAAGTCGAGCCCAACAGCACGCACACTCTTCCGAGATTCCGAGAAGGGTACTTTTGGTCCTTTCTCGCTTCATTCGGACCTCCTGTGGGCGTTAGAAAACCTTTGTTGGTCGTCAGACTACTACGGTCGATCCGCGATGGCACTAGCAGCTCTTGTGGATGTAGATATCGATCGAGATGACCGTAGAGGTAACCGGCCCATTGAGAGTCTCGAAAAGATCACCGTAGGATGGACTACCCAGAGCGCGGCGAATATTGATGACAAGATCAAGGTACTCCAGGCGATCAATCGGCGCTATCCGGAGGTCGGTTGGGAGCTTACGCTACTCCTACTTCAGCCGGGGCATTCATCTATCATTTCTTCCACCGGACCTCGTTATCGCGATTGGGAACTGCCAAGCGGGCCGGTCACCTACGATGAGATGGCAAAGTTTCACGCCGCATTAGCCGATGAAATAGTCGCAGTCGCCACCAGCCGAGCAGACCGTTGGACCGCTCTTATTGATGCTGGAAATCGCATTCCGGCGGAGGCTCGGGCAAAGATTCTCGACCATCTTGCGCACGAGGTACCCGTTGGGTCATGGAACTCCGAAGACCGCCATACCGTCTGGGCCGCACTGACTCGGCAGATCGATAACCAACAGTATCATGCTGACGCAACCTGGGCGATGACCGCTCAGGAGATCGGACAATTGGAAGAGATCGCGCAGACGCTTGAGGACCCCAACGACCCACGTAGGTATTCGTATCGCTTCCAGTGGGAATGGGACATCCTCATCGATGGACGCCGGTACAATGACGACGGCTTGACGAAAGCGCCGATCGGGCTCGTCGCGACGCGATCAAGAATGTTGCAGAAATCGGCATCGATGCAGTTCGTTCGTTGGTCAAGGATGTCGAGCGCCCCGATCTAGTCGGTGCCTATATCGCCATAACTGGATCGTTAGATGACGCAAGCGTCGTGGGGTGGATAGATGAGGAGTCTGGAGCGTTGCAGCGAGCCGCCGCGTTTTACGCGCGGAATCGCTTGGATATTGATGGCTTCGCTTGGCTGAAGAAGATACTGAGCACTGGAGACATGTCTCCTGTAGGTAAACAGAGGTTGCTCGCTATCGCGCCAATGGCCAAGGAGTATTGGACGCAGGTCGACTCGCTCGGGGATGATGCGGTCGCTGCGTACTGGGCCTTTGCCAGTTGCCTGAGCGTTCCAGACGAGGAGCAGGCAGAAGCCGTGGCCCTGCTTGTCGAGCATGGTCACCCGTGGCGAGCACTCGAGCTGTTGAGCCATATGCTGTCTCGCCAGTCGCAATGTGAAAGCACTCTGGTGAAGCAGGTGCTGTATAGCCTTCTCATCGCAGGACTAGATCCCGCTGCTCAGCATGACGGCTACGGAGTAGCGCGGGCGCTGAAGTGGCTGGAGTCAACCGTGCCTGACGACCCCGATCTACCAGGACTTGAGTTCCGGTTTTTTGACTGCACCCCCGACCATAAGCCATCAGATGCGCTCTACCGGTCTCTCGGCAATAGTCCTAAGGATTTTGTCCATTTCGTGAAGGTAATTTACCGTGCCGAGGACCGCACGGAGCCGACACGAGAGAGGGATGAAGATGAGAGGGCATACGCGACACGAGTCTGGAAGGTTCTGTGGTATTGGTCGCGCATCCCAGGACTTCAAGACGACGGATCTATTGATGCCGACCATCTTGCTGGCTGGGTGACAGAGTGTCGACGGTTGCTAGCGGAATGTGGGCGCGCCAAGGTTGGCGATGGAGAGGTCGGGAATGTGTTGTCGCGCTGCCCGGAAGGACGAGACGGAATTTGGCCAGCAGAGGAGATTCGTGACCTTCTCGAGAAGCTGAAGAACCCTGAGATTGAGAGAGGTCTTGCTCGAGGGCGCTACAACCAGCGCGGAGGCTCTGTCCGTGGAGCCTATGACGGTGGCGTTCAGGAGAGCGCTTTAGCGCAGCAGTATGCAACTGACGCAAAGGATCTCGAATTGAGATGGCCACGTACCGCCACAATCTTGCGAAATATGGCCAAGAGTTACGAGGCAGATGCCCAGTATTTCGACAGAGAAGACGAACGCGATGCCGACGAGGGTTAAATCAAGACTTGCCAATCTTGAAAGAGACCGATCATAGCGAAGGCGTGCAGAGCAGTCGTCGATTTGCTATACTAAACAATGAATGGCAGGCAATTCGCACCATCACCCCTGCATCGCCTCCGCCGCGTCAAAGCGGCCCTGCTGGCTGTCTCACTGATTTTGGCTGGCATCCTTCTGATAATGCTCGCCGCCTGGCTCAACCACCTCAATCTCGGCACCTGGAACTGGCTGCACAGCTTCCCACTCACTGAGCTTGGTGGCACCCTGTTTGGTGCCGGCCTCCTGTCTACCTTGTTTGAGTACACCTTCCGCCGCGACCAAGAAGAGTCGACGGTGGAACGCTTCCGACAGACCATCCATGACGAGGCACCGACCTTGCGCGACGCACTCATTGAGGCCTTCCGCTTCGATCGAGACGATCTGCATCGCATTGCCACACCGGAGCTGCTGGACGACCTGGCGCGCACCAGTCTGGGCCTGCGCTTCGGGGATCCTGCCTTCGGCCAGGAGATCTACGCTGACATCAAACACCAGGCCATCGCAGCGGAGGAACGGTGGTATGACGCTTGTGTCGACGCAACTCTTGGTATACCAAGAGTAAGGAGCGCTGCTCCTTACTCGTTCTTTGACCTAACGGTTCGCTGGAAGTACACGGTGGTGCCGAAGCACCGCTTCCGCAAGTTTGCCGTGGTCAGTGACCGTCAGCGCTACGACGAGCTGGTCGCCCAGCGCGGTGAGACCAGTGTCTGGTACCGGCGCCCCACGCCAGGCTTCGACGTCAGCGACCCAGCGGTGTTCACGCTGGAGCAGTTCACCATCGACGGTGTCGATGTTGCCTTCCAGCGGCACGCCGACGAGGCGTCGCAGGTCTATGTCGTCGACATAGGTGATGAGGTCATCCGGGCGGGCAAGCCGGTGGTCGTGGCGTTTCGGTTCCGGACCAGGACCCGTCGAGCAGGACATGTCGTCCACATCGACATTGACCGGCCGACCAGTGGACTGGACATCGAGTTTCACTATGGCGACGCGGCTGTCGCCGAAGCCAGGATGCTCGACTTCGCCTCGATCGGTGAGGGAGGACGTGTCGAAGACGATCGCGGCACTCAGACGCTGCGCTACCGCTACGACGGCTGACTCTTCCCGAGGGCAGGGCTTGTCTTCGCCTGGACGCTCCACAATGAGCAAGTAGCCCCGCTCGACCAAGCAGCCGACGCGCAGCCGCAAGCCAACGCTTCTGAGAGAACGGGAGCCGGCCAGCACGCCGGCATAGCCAAGTCGTCGGTCAGCGCTGGCAATGACGACGCCCGCCCAGCGCAGGCCGCTTGACGGACGCCGCGTGGCCCACAGGTATGGCCATGATCGGATAGAGGCCCCGCTATACGGGGCCTTCGTTCAGCAGCCACCCATGCTGCTCACCTCCCTCCATCTGGCTGACATCTCTAGATTGCCATACATGTATGGTGGTGCCAAGTAGGCACCCGCTCGACGCTGGTGCCGTGCGCGACTCCTCCTCCACCAGCCTGGACGAGCAGTGGTGGCCCATCGCCCGCCAGCTCGGCCTGCGGCTGCAGCGCGCCCGCATCGCCAAGGGCCTGAGCCAGGAAGCCCTGGCCCACGCCGCCGGCATCTCCACCCTACACCTACCAAAAGTTCGAGAAGGGCGAGTCCCGCCCCGGCACCCCCATGAACCCGCGCCTACGCACCCTCATCGCCCCTGGCGACGGTGCTGGACATGCAGGTGGAGGAGTTGGTGGGTGGGATCGAGGGCTAGCTGCAGCCCGGGAAACTTGGCTGGTACCCACCACGTGTGGGATGGTTGGTGCCGAGCGCTACACTGTGCTCGTGAAAAAGCTAAGCCTCGAAGCCTGGGAAGCACTAGGTGAAGTTCTTGCCACGCGGTGGTGGTACAAGAAGTCATTTGAGAAAGGCGTTCGACGCATATTTCAGGATCATCCAGAGTTGGTCGCCAATATCGCGTTCCAGGCCCCTAACCAAGCGCGAGGCTGTCGACAGCATTATTAGCCGTGCCCAGAGTGCAGAGGAACGATGCCACGACACCCTCATCCAGGTGATGATTGAGTTGGCCGATACGCGCCCTGACTCTCTGACCGACTATCGCCGAGACGATCAAGCGGAAAAGAAAAGGGTAGCGCTGAACGCCATCGAGCATCTCAAGCAGATTGTAGCCCCCTTTCGTGAAGAAGTGGCACAACGAGAGCGTCTTGAGCGAGAAATGCTTGCACGCGCCGAAGCCAAGCAGCGTCGAGAATCGTTTGCTGCCGAGCACCAACGTCTTCTCACGACATTTAGTGTACTCGAGAAAGATTCGGATCGCCAAAAGGCTGGCAAGGGCCTGGAGCGTCTCATCGCCGATCTAGCTGACCTGTACGATTTAAATCCAACCTCGGACTATTCGCTAGAAAACGAGCAGATCGACGGCGCCTTCACCTTTGATCATGATGGATACATTGTCGAAGCGAAATGGCTCAGCAAGCCAGTAGGGCGTGGCGAAGGCGACATTTTCACCACTAAAGTGCAACGAAAGGGTCGCAACACGCTCGGACTCTTCGTCGCAGTAAATGGATTCTCGGCCGATTTTAAGCGGGCCTACCGTGAAAGGTCGTGTTTCATCACTATGGACGGAAGTGATCTATATAACGTTCTTAGTCAGCGGGTGCCCTTCGACGACCTCCTGCGCGCTAAGAAACGCCATCTCGATGAGACTGGATCATGCTTTATGGACTGAATAACTACCTCATTTTGAAGTGTGACGGCTCCCTCTCGCTACGAAGACAACCGCATCATCGTCCTTACCTGCGTAATTTCGAGCGGAACAAGACGACCACCATCAGAGCCCTTGTCTTCAAGGAAGGCATTCAGCCACGCGTTTGCTTCCCTGGCTAGGCCGTCATTCGCCTTAAAGATCCGGTTGGCGAGACTAACTACCGACTCATTCGCAATATAGTTGAACGCATCCTGGAGTTCCTGTCGCTCACGTATTTCACTAATTTGAGAATCCTTCAGTTTGCGATACTGTTTTGCCGCAATTCCAAGACCGAATATCATCGCAATATAGCGCGCTTGAGCTTCTTCGCTTGTCATGATCGGCTGAGGCTCATCGACGGCACGAAAGATCTCAATCGACATCTCTGCAGGAGTCATCTGCCGTAATTTGGGCGATTGTAGAGCCAGCTCAAGCCGTTTGCTATCCTTGTGATGGCGTAAGGAGTGCAATCGCGCTTGTAGTGAGGGACGCCACTTTTCGTGCCATCGCTTTTCGAGTACGGGCTTCGCCCGCACTGCAGCATAGGTTGCTCCTGCTGAAAGAATTGCTGTCCCAAATATCATGGCGGCATCGATCAAACCCGACGAATCACCAGATGCTTCGGTTTCCTCATCCTCATCACGATCGACTTCGACCAATTCGGCTTGTCCGCATATCTGATTGGTCTCATCATCGAGAAGTGAACCACGGTACGCACCTTCGGTATTCTTTGAACGCGCGAGATGAGTTCCCTTTGGAACAGTGACGTGATATACCCGATCCTTGTTTGGCACGACCTTCTCCTAACCTGATCAAACATACGACGAAAGGGCGTCGAGAACTCCGGAAACATGTGCTGAGGCGGACGCCTTCGCAATTATAGCGCTGGACGTATGCGGTCGCCTACCACTACCGTTCTACCGTAGGTTTCCGAAACTATACGGCAGACGGAAGTGAGCCACATAAGGAGGAGGGCAGATGCAGGAGAGATTGTCCCCGTCATCTATCGCGGGTCACCTGTCGCGCCGAGTAGACTCCTCTCGCTCCACGGAGTCGGCACCTACGCTTCCCTCCCAAGCACCTCACGCCACAAGGGCGACTCCCACCAGCCGGGTAACTTGAGCATGGCCATGGTTGTGCCGGAGATGGCGAGCGCTTGGCCGTCTGGCAACTCGAAGAGCTCGTGTGGCTCAAGGGCGTGCCGCAGGGTACCGACGTGGTCGACCGACACGACGCTGTCGTAGTGCTGCGCCCACTCTTCGAATGAGTCGCCCATCTCGCCAATGCGTTGCCCCTTCATCAGCATATTGGCGCGTTCCACGCGAAGAAGGTACTGGTCGCACAGGCCACGGAGGCGTGGATCGACACGCTCGACGCTCTGTGCTCGTCGTGTCGCCGACTCGATCAGGTCAGTCGTTGTGATGCCGCGATGTGGGATGGCTTTGAGTGCTTCGTGATCGACCATGACGTTCGTGTGGTAGCGGTTGACCATGGGAGTGAGCTCGGATACACGCTGCAGGTAGGTGGCGTCGCGGTAGCCACCTGACTCGTGACACCTTAGTGCCCTGGGGACTGTAGGGATTTGAGGATGCTGGCTGCGTTTGGGGTGATTTGGGGTTGGGCAGTGATTTTATGGCCGTTGAGGTTGATGGTGACGTCTTGGAGGGGTTTTAGGGTGCGGATGATGCGTTTGATGCTGATCCCTGTGGTGTCCTGGAGGTGTCGGGCTACGGCCAGGGCGGCCATGACCACGGTCAGGTGCGCCTCGATGGCGTCGCGGGTGTGGTGGAAGACGGGGCGGGCTCTTAGGTCGTGCTTGCTCATCCGGAAAGAGGCCTCGACGTGCCACAGCTCGTGATACGAGGAGACGACCTCACCGGCATCCATCAGATGCGCGGGGATGTTGGTGACATACCCCTTGAGGCCCACCAGGGAGCGGGCCCGGGCCAGGGAGGCCTCGTCCAGGGTGGCGTCACCGGCGTGGGTGGTGACGAACCTGGTGCCCTTGGGACGTCTCTCGCCGGCGACGGATGGCCCGGGCCCGGTTGGCCTGGGCGGTCAGGGTCTGAGTGTCCCTGGCGGCGCGCTTCTTGGAGTAGGCCCACACCGCCCTCCACGACCCCGGGTGGGTGGCCGGGTCCCAGATGGGCTCAGCCCTGAGGCTCTTATCCCGCTCGGTGTTCGAGCCCTTCTTGGGGGTGATGGTGTCGATGACCTGGCCGTCGGTGAAGGCGTCGCCTTCCCAGTGGAAGTGGGCCTCAAGGTCGCCTGGGGCCCGGGTGGTGCGGGCCCCGACGATGAACCGCAGCCTTGCCTCATGCAGAGACTTGAGGTTGGTCGCTGAGAGCATGCCGGCGTCGGCGACGATGACGAGCTCCTCAATACTGTGAGCCTGTTGGAAGGCCTCCACGATGGGGATGATCGTGGTGGTCTCGGCCTTGTTCCCTTCCCAGCACCCGATTCTCAGGGGGAAGCCGTGGCGGTCGACCAGCAGGCCGACGATGACCTGGGGATCGACCCTACGCTCCTTGGAGTAACCCACCCGCCGCAGGTCGTCCTCCTTCTCAGCCTCGAAATAGAGCGTGGTCACGTCGTACAGGCACAGCGCCAGACCGGAGCTGCTGGTGACGTGCTCGAACAAGGCCCCAGAGATGCTCTCACGGTAGCCCCGCTCCTGAGCACGGGCCAGGGAGCGGAACAAGGTCCGCACGGTGACCGGCTCCAGGCCCAGGTCACTCAGCACCCGGGGGACCTGGGCCTTGGAGGTCGGCTCGATCAGGCGCGCCAGAACCATCTGCTCAAAGGCCCGATCACCCCCGACCGCGAGGGTGTCAGATTGTTTGTGTGAGGGGTGTGATCTGAGTCTTGAGGAGATGAGACTGTGAGCATGGATGTGAGTAGTAGGGATGAGCGCGAGGAGGAGCGTGCTCGTCAGCGGCGGGTCGCTGAGGAGCTGAAGGCTTCAGGGGCCCTGGAGGGGATCTTCGCTCAGGTTGATGCCGGAGCGCCGTTGACCGGGTCTGATGGTGTGCTGGCCGGTGTGGTCAAGGCGGCTCTGGAGCGGGGGTTGGCTGCTGAGCTCACTGAGCACCTGGGTTATGACCGGGGGGATCCGGACGCGGCGGCGTTTCCCAACTCGCGTAACGGGACCAGTTCTAAGACGGTCTCCACCGAGGTTGGGGATGTGGATCTGGACGTTCCACGAGACCGGGCCGGGACGTTTACGCCGATGCTGGTGCCCAAGGGGCAGCGCCGGCTCGATGGGCTCGATGCGATGATCATCAGCCTGTACGCCGGGGGGATTGAGAAGTGCGGGACATCCAGCACCATCTGGCCTCTACGTTGGGCACTGATCTGAGTCATGAGACGATCAGCAAGATCACCGACCAGATCAGCCAGGAGGTACTGGCCTGGCAGCACCGGCCACTGGATGGCCTCTACCCGGTGATCTACTCGACGCCATCATGATCAAGGTCCGCGACGGGGCTCACGTGACCAACAAGGCCGCGCATATCGCGGTAGGCGTGGACATGGACGGGATCAAGCACGTCCTGGGCATCTGGGTCCAGGCCAGCGAGGGGGCCAGGTTCTGGGCCCAGGTGTGCGCCGAGCTGGCCAACCGCGGTATCAAGGACGTGCTGATCGTAGAGGGGGCACCTCCCGCACGGGAGCGAAGCGCGCGGGGGAATGTGACGGGCTGACGGGGCTGCCCGAGGCGATTGAGGCGACCTGGCCCCAGGCGACGGTCCAGACATGCGTAGTCCACCTGATCCGGGCCGCCACGAGGTTCGTGTCCTACAGCGACCGCAAGGCCGTGGCAGCGGCTCTCAGGCCGATCTACCAGGCCCCCAGCGAGGAGGCCGCATGGGAGGCCCTGGAGACCTTCGAGGCCAGTGAGCTCGGACAGCGCTACCCGGCCGCGGTCAGGACCTTCACCGACTCCTGGGAGCGATTCACTCCCTTCCTGGCCTTCCCGCCGATGGTACGACGGGTCATCTCTCCCCCACTTCGTGGGAGGTACCCCCTCCACCAACGTATCGAGGCTGCGAGCTACCAGCTGCGCAAGGTCACCAGGAACCGGGGTCACTTCCCCTCCGACGAGGCAGCGGTCAAGCTGCCGAAAGCTGGCTATCTGCAACATCGAGGACAAGAGAGCCCGACAACGGCAAAAGGAGCAGCAGAAAGGACGGGCCGGCAAGAGCGCGACCACCGGCAGACTGATCGAGGGCGCTATAACCACCAACTGGAAGCAAGCCCTCCAACAGCTGTCCCTGGCCTATCCCGACCGAATCAACCCCCACCTGTAACCCACACCACATACACAAACAACTTGACAGGCTCGCCCAAGGACGTCGCGAAATCCTTGGCATGGCGGTCGGCGACGCTGAGACCACCGACTTTTGGACCTCCTTCCTGCGCTCCCTGCGCGAGCGGGGACTGAGGGTCGCCACCGATCAGGACCCCGAGGGGGTCGTACTGGTCACCAGCGACGCCCACGCCGGCATCCGGGCCGCGGTCAAGGCGATCCTGCCCGGCGCGTCCTGGCAGCGGTGCCGGGTCCACTTCGCCCGCAACATCACCTCCAGGCTCGGCTCGGCCCGCTCCAAGCCCGTGAACGCCCTGATCTCCACGATCTTCGCCCAGACCAGCCGGCAGGCCGTCACCGCCCAGTACCAGCACGTCATCGACTCCCTACGCCCCTCGTTCCCACAGGTCGCCGACATGCTCACCGAGGCAGAGGCGGATCTGACCGCCTTCGCCGCCTTCCCTAAGGAGCACTGGCCCAAGATCTGGTCCAACAACCCCATCGAACGGCTCAACCGCGAGATCAAGCGCCGCGCCGACGTCGTGCAGGTCTTCCCCGACCGGCAGTCCGTCACCCGCCTGATCGGAGCCGTCCTGCTCGAGCAGCACGAGGAATGGCAGTACGGCGAACGCCGCTACCTGTCCGAGACCTCCCTCAGACACCTCACCCACACACTCCACCACGACCAGCACGCCCTACCCCACCACGGCACCATCACCCTCAACCCCTAACCCGATCTACACCACATCAAAAGACTTGACCCGGTTTTCACACTCCTGCGGATTGAGGGACGACCGGTCAGCGCTGCCGCCAAGAACAGTGCTGGCCCATGCCCAGCGGGGCTTTAGCCTGCGAAGTCCAGCAGCCATACATCGCCCCTTGCCTTACCCCTGCGCTTTGCTCCACCACTGGAGCGCCGAGACGCGTCGGGAGACGAATCGCTCGACGCATCGCTGCAGCAAGCAGGCAGGGCTATCGGCGCGGTGGTGCGGCTCAGGCGCGCTCACGGGAGGCGACTGATGGCCCCTTCTGGCCATCCCATCCACCACTGGCAACAGCCCCCGCCTTGCAGTGCAGCCCCTGGCTCGCAGCAGCGACTCGATCAACCACATGACGATCACACAGGAGGAAACAGCCATGAACACAGCGATATCGACATCGGAATACGCGAGCGTCGGGACAGATACCGGTCTGGCAGTGCCGACATCTACGACGACACCAACGACGATGAAGGGAGCAGCGACGACAGAGGCAGCGAAGTCTCAACGCCAGGCACCTACGCGGATTGGCCGCGCCCAGCTGCAGGCGATCGCTGAGCGGCTCGATACCACCGATCGCGAGCTGCTGGCCCTGCTGGCGGCCCATCGCTATGCCACGACGCGCCAGCTGGGGCAGATCACCGAGCTGCCCGGGCAGTACGGTTCGGCCCGTTCGGCACTGCGCCAGACCAGCCGCCGGCTGCGAAGGCAGTGCGAGTTGGGGCTGGTTGCTCACCTGGCGCGGCGGATCGGTGGCACGCGGGCCGGCTCAGCGGGGTACGTCTGGTACCTGACAGCAGCGGGGCAGCGCCTGACGGACGAGGGGCAAGGACGCGGAGCGCGGCGACGCTTTCAGGAGCCGTCGCCACTGTTCCTCGCTCATACGCTGGCGATCACGCAGGCGCGGGTCGTCATCGAGCAGGCCATCCACGCCGTCGGTGGGCACCTGGCCCGACTGCGTACCGAGCCGGCCTGCTGGCGCTCCTGGCTGCGACTCGGTGGGGCGCTGGCCTGGCTCAAGCCGGATCTGGAAGCGATCACGGCGACGGATACGGGTGCAGAAGATCACTGGCTGCTCGAGGTTGACCTGGACACCGAGCATCCGGCACGGCTGCTGGCCAAGTGCCACGACTACCAGGCCCACCTGGCCAGCGGCACCTTCCAGGCCCAGCACGGCTACTACCCGCAGGTGGTCTGGCTGCTGACCAACCAGGCACGGGCCGGGCCGCCTGGCCGAGCAGATCGCGGCCGACCAGACACTGACCCCGGGGCTGTTCAAGATCACCGCCGCCCCCGAACAGCTCGCCGCCCTGATCCAGCGCGGCCCATGACACAGCGAAAACACTCCACCCGCCCTGGCATTCTCCGTGCGCTGCTTTCTCCACAAAGAGAACAGTGCCGCAGAAAATAATGCAGCATCGACAGAAAACGGCGCAGCAGCGCGGAACAGCCACTAGTGCGGGATCGGTGAGATCGTTTCTCAGGGGAACATATAACCAGACTGGACTTTTCCGTCCATCTGAGCGTCAATAGAAAGAGAAGAAACACAAAACAACAGATAGAGAATAAGGAATATATGACGAGAGGAGGACACCGATGACAAAGCAGACAACAACGAACGCACAGGAGCAGCACCCGGCCGTGCTTGACGCCGTACCGGCCACCGCGCTGGACGACCAGGCGGGCACTGGGGCGATCGCCATCTTCTACGGCGCGGCCCGCTACCCCTTCGAGCTAGCCCGGCAACGGGAACTGGTAGAGGACTACGCCGAAGCGACCGGTCTCAACCTGGTCACCGAGTTCCACGACCGACAGCAGCGCCAGCATGGGCTGGGCATGCTGCTGGGTGCCTGCCAGCGCGGTGGGGTCGAGTACGTCATCACGGCGAGCTGGCCCACCCCCAACCTCACCACCACCGAAGCAGACGCGGTCATCGAGCAGCTCGCAGCCAGCGGCACCCACCTGGCCTGCCTCAACACCTGGCACCCCGGCGACGGCACCCCACCCGCCTGGTGGAACGACGAAGAGGGCGCGTGGATGCGCCAGCTCGACGCGCTGAGAAGCCACGAACGTCGGCAGCGCGAGCAGACCAGTGAACACAGCCAGCCTGGCGAAACCGGCAGAGTCGATGAAGTAGATCAGGTCGGAGAGCCCGGCCAGCCCAGCGACGTCAACCAGGCCGGTCGAGCCGGCAACGCCAGTGAGTCCACCGAACTCAGCAAGGAGGTGCATCATGCCTGACGCACTTGCTCCCGATCCCTTCACCGCCATGGCCGCCCAGCTCACCCCCAAACGCGCTGTCTCCTACATCCGCGTCTCCACCCGTGAGCAGGCTCAGCGCGGCGGCAGTGAGGAGGGCTTCTCCTTGCCGGCTCAGCGGGAGGCGAATAAGCGTAAGGCCCAGTCCATGGGCGCGCTGGTCGTCAAGGAGTTCGCTGACCGTGGTGAGTCCGCCAGGTCTGCGAACCGGCCCGAGCTGCAGAAGATGCTGGCCTACCTCAAGGAAGACGGCGGGATTGACTACGTCATTGTCCACAAGCTCGACCGCCTGGCCCGCAATAGGGCGGATGATGTGGAGATAAACCGGGCATTTGAGGAGGCGGGTGTGCGGCTGGTGTCAACCAGTGAGAACATTGACCAGACGCCTGGTGGGATGCTGCTGCACGGCATTATGAGCAGTATTGCTGAGTTCTACAGCCGGAATCTGGCTAATGAGGTCATCAAGGGGATGGGAGAGAAAGCCAGAAACGGCGGGACGCTGGGCAAAGCACCGCTGGGGTATGTGAACGTCCGCGCCAGAGACGAGAACGGCCGAGAAGTTCGGACGGTCGCCCTGGATGAGGAACGCGCACCGCTCATCCGCCTCGCCTTCACGGAGTATGCGACCGGTAACTGGACGGTGCGGCAGCTGGCCGACCATCTCAACACGCTCGGCCTGAGCATCCCACCCACGCCACGGCGCCCTGCCAAGCTCATCACGGCCACGCGCCTGCACGAGATCCTGCGCCACCCCTACTACAAGGGCATCGTCACGTTCCAGGGCGTGGAGTATGCGGGTAAGCACGAGCCGCTGGTAGATAGCCAGACCTGGCAGACCGTGCAGACCATCCTGGCCTCACGCCGCTATGGGGAGCGCCAGCGCATCCACAACCACTTCCTGAAGAGCACCGTCGTCTGCGGCCAGTGTGGGGCGCGCCTGTCTGTCCAGAACGCCAAGAACAGTAAGGGCACCATCTACCCCTACTTCGTCTGCTCCCGCCGCTGCCGCCTGCACGACTGCGCCTTCACCGCCGTCCTCATCGACGTCGTCGAAGAGCGGATAGTAGAGCTCTACCGGGCCATCGAGCTTAGCGCGGAGGACAGGACGCAGATCGAGCACTACCTCCACGACGAGCTGGCTCAGATCGAAGGGGACAAGGCCAAGGCAGTGCGCTCCCTGACGACGCGGCGTACCAACATCGAGGACAGACGACGCCGTCTCCTCCATGCCCACTACGAAGGCGCGGTGTCCCTTGACCTGCTCAAGGAGGAACAGGCTGAGCTGTCCACCGAGCTCAGCCAGATCGAGCGCCAGCTAGCCGCCTACCAGGCCGACGCCGCCGAAGTCCGCCGGCATCTCACCCAGGCCCTTGACCTCCTCGAAGACTGCCACCGCCTCTACAGCGCCGCGCCCGCCCACCTGAAGAAGCTGCTCAACCAAGTCTTCTTCCAGCGGGTGCTGGTCAACCCACTGGTCGATGAGGAGGGGGCGGGTCATCTTGCCTGACCAAGGCGATGGCGCGACCGACGGCGGCAAGCAGCCGGGCAAGGACGCGGACGTACACGATGGGCAGGACAGCGCAGGAGAAGAAGGGACTGACGATGCCAGCGGGGGAGGAGGAGCTGATGCTGACGCGCCAGCCCCGGTTCCTCACTCCATCCACCTCGCCGACACCGGCTCCGGCACTCGCCTCAGCGCTCTGCTCGCCCCACCCTTCGACCAGCTAACCAGCCCCAGCCTGCACGCCGCCGCCCACACGCACCACCTGCAGCACCTGGCTCAGCCTGACAAGCCGACCACGCCGCCCACCACTGACGATGAGCCCACGAGCCCCACAACACGAACAACGCCCACCCTGGTGGGTGAGCGTTGTTCATCATCTGAAACCGTATCTCAGCCTGTTTCGACTGGGGTGGGTTCGGGTAAGAGCTTGCTGGTACGCGAGAAGGGACTCGAACCCTCACGCCCGAAGGCACCAGGACCTAAACCTGGGGCGTCTACCAATTCCGCCACTCGCGCTGTGCGGCGCCTACTCTACCGATCCAAGTCCCGGATAGCAGAATGCGGCGACCGCTGCTGTGTGCTCATATCAGTCCACTCAGTCCACGCCCAGTGCGGCGCGCAGCCGCTTGACGTGACCGGTGGCTCGCACGTTGTACTGGGCAAGTGTCACAGTGCCGTCGGGTCCCACCACCACGGTCGAGCGGATGACGCCGGTGTAGACCTTGCCGTAGTTCTTCTTCTCGCCCCACACGCCCCAGGCCTCCATGACGGCGTGGTCGGCATCCGACAGCAGGGGGGAAGGTCAGGTCGTGGCGGTCGGAGAACTTGGCCTGCGCGCTCTCCGGGTCGGGGGAGATGCCGACGACGGCATAGCCGGCCGCCTCGAGCGCCTCCAAGGAGTCCCTGAAGTCGCACGCCTCCTTGGTGCATCCCGGAGTGCAGGCCTTGGGGTAGAAGTAGACGATGACGCCCTTGTCCGTGCTGGCGCAAAGGTCGCCAAGGGTCACGGTGCGGCCGTTCTGGTCGGGCAGGGCGAACTCCGGGGCTCGATCACCGGCGGCGAGCTGGGTCATGGGTCCTCCTCGGGCTCCTGGACAGATGCGCTCATCCTCGCATCGCCTCCGGTGCCTGCGGCAGTGAATTCGAGGACTTACTTTCGTGATCTGGCAAACGTTCAGGACGTCAGTCGCCCGGGACCCCTGACCCGGCTCCGGGTGGAGCCGGCCGGTCAGGCGGCCTGGGCGAGTGTTTGCCGCGAGGCCTGCTGCGCCGCCTCCAGGCGCTCCAGCGCCCGCTCGAGGCGCGAGGGGGAGGTGGTTGCCCCCAGAGAGGCGAGCTCCGCGCGGGCGGCGAACAGCTCCCTGATGGCGGCCTCGTCGGCCAGAGCGTCAGTGGCTGCCGGCCCGGTGGCCGGAGTCGTCATGGTGGTCATGGTGTGGACGTTGCGTGTCATACGTATCTCCTCATCTTCCTTCAACGTCGTCGGCCCGAAGGGGCCTGGGGTCACAGCACGTGCCGAAGCGGGGACGTACCTGCCGAGCCGGCGTGCGCGGGTCAAGACTCCTGGCGCAGCGGCCGGTTGCGCCGCTGCAGACAGTGGTCACGAGGGCGTAAGAACCGATGAAACGGTGGCGTCCTGAGAATTTCTCAGTGCGGAGGCGGTTGTCTTCAACCTCCTTGGCGCGCTTACTAATGTGCCTTCGGGATCATCCCGGGCGAAGCGCGTGCCCTTCGTGGTACACCGCCAGGGACTTGAACCCTGAACCCGCTGATTAAGAGTCAGCTGCTCTGCCAATTGAGCTAGCGGTGCTCGGTCAGTTTGTGACCAGCTCTTCCGGCCTTGAGGGCTGGAAGACTCGTACACCGCCAGGGACTTGAACCCTGAACCCGCTGATTAAGAGTCAGCTGCTCTGCCAATTGAGCTAGCGGTGCTTTCACCACAGCGATGTCATTCGACATGGCTCGCTGGGCGACGGAGGAATACTTTACGGATGGAGGAGGGCTTCGTCCAGTCAGGATCCGTGAAACCAGGCGATTGTGCGGCAAGTCTCAAGGGTGCGGTGGGGTTGGGGGTCGCGTCGCCGCTGCGTGCTGCCCGGTGTCCCCGTTCAGTGCGATGAATGGCCCTCGCGGCCTTGCCTGCGACGGCGCACGTCGGCGGCACGGGCGCGGTCGCGTTTCGACATCGCACCGGTCGAGGAGGACCCCCTCGACGGTGCTGCCTTCGATGCGCCAGCGCCGGTCCGCCCGCTGCGGCGATGGCCGCTCCGCCCGGCGGAAGTGCGCTTGGCGTCGTCGTCCTGCTCGATGCGGCCGGTGCGAGACCACTGGTGGTACTGCTTCAGCGTGGCCGCCTGCTCCTCGGTGAGACGGTGCCACAAGGGTAGGTCGAGCTTCTTGCGGTCGCGCACCCGGGTGCCGAGGGTCCAGCCCGCCAACATGACCAGTGCGACCACCATGCCGCCCCACATGCTGCTGCGGCCAGCGCGGGCGCCAGTGAGTATCGAGACGGTTCCTCCGAGCAGGCCCGCGGCAAGAATGGTTACGACGACGATGGCGGCCATGGATGCCCAGTAGCGCTGCGCGGCGGTGAGGCGCGGCTTGCGGGATTGAGAAGTCACCTCGGCATTGTGACACCCTCGCACGCGCGGGCTGAGCAGCGTGCGGGTGTCGAAAGGTTGCGGAACGGAGACCTGCTGGTCGCCCCAACCGGTAGGTAGTCATGTTCGCTGGTGCGGGCGCGGTTCAGTGTCACATGTCGGTGGCTCTCGCCGCGGTGCTGCGCGCGGTAGCGTGGGCCGCATGAGCGACCCGATCGTGACGCTGGCGACCTGCGCCGACTTCCCTGACCTTGATGACGATGACCGTGGCCTGCCGGATGCCCTGCGTGCGCGGGGCATCGAGCCGCAGGGTTGCCGTATGGGACGACCCCGACGTCGACTGGAGCCAGTCCGGCACAGTCGTGCTGCGCAGCGTGCGCGACTACGCCACCAAGGGCAACTACTCCCGGTTCCTCCAGTGGGCCCGGTCAGTGCCCAGGCTCGCCAACCACCCCGACGTCGTCACCTGGAACTCGGACAAGCACTACCTCACCAGGCTCAGCGAGTGGGGGGTCCCCATGATCCCGACGATGTGGCTGGAGCCCGAGGCCGGATACTCCAAGCACCAGGTTCACACCCGCTTCCCGGCCCATGGTGACTTCGTCGTCAAGCCGGCCGTCTCCTCGGGTGGGCGCGGCACCGGGCGCTACACCGCCACTGACGCCGCCTCCCGCTCCGCGGCGATCAATGACGCCATGCACCACCTGCGCCGCGGGCGCACCGTCATGGTCCAGCGCTACCTCGAGGAGGTCGACCGTAAGGGCGAGGTCTCTCTGGTCTACTTCAACGGCGTGCTGTCCCACGCGGTGGAGAAGGCCCCGATGCTCCACCCCTCCTTCAAGTCCACCGACGAGATCCACGAGGAGATCGTCACGGCGCGCGAGCCCAGTGAGCAGGAGTGGCTCTGGGGTGAGCGGGTGCGCAAGGCCATCCACACGCTGATTAAGGAGGTCTCCGGCCGCGACATCCAGCTCCTGTTCAACCGTGTCGACGTCGTCGGGGACGGTCAGGGCGGTTTCTACCTCATGGAGGTCTCGCTGATCGATGCGGGCCTCTACCTCGGGGCGGCACCGGAGGCACTGGACAACTTCGCCGACGCCATCGCTCAGCGCATCTTCTGGTGACCTCGTGGGCGCGGGGCTCTCGAGGTGCCCGGGTGTGGTAGATAGGTGCCATGCGCACGCTGCTCAACATCATCTGGGTCGTCTTCGGCGGGTTCTGGCTCTTCCTCAGCTACCTCTTCTTCGGACTGATCGCCTGCCTGTTCATCGTCACGATTCCCGCGGGCGTCGCCTCCTTCCGTATCGCCGCCTACGTCCTGTGGCCCTTCGGGCGTGAGGTGGTCCCGGCCCCCGGGGCCGGCGCCATGAGCGGGATCAGCAACATCATCTGGTTCCTCGTCGCCGGGCTCTGGCTGGCCATCGGCCACCTCACCACCGCCGCCGCGCAGGCCATCACCATCATCGGGATCCCGCTGGCCGTGGCCAACATCAAGCTCATCCCCGTCACCTGCTTCCCCTTCGGCAAGCAGATCATCGAGACCCGCTAAGGCCCCTCGGGCGCCGGACTGCCAGCGGGTCTCACAGGCTGACGCGGCGGTTGACTCCCCAGTAGCCCACGTAGCAGGCCACGAGGAAGACGGCGGTGATCGCCAGGCCGGCGCGCTGCTCGGGATCGAAGACGATGAGCAGGCACGAGGCCATAGACAGCCCCAGCGCCGCGATCGAGACCCACGGATATCCGGGAGCCCGGTAGGCCAGGTCCCCAAGGCTGCGGCCCTCAGCGAGCCAGCGCCGTCGGAAGGACAGGTGGCACGCGGCAATAACCACCCAGACCAGGACGACGGCGAGACCGGAGACTGACACAAGGACCAGGTAGACCGTGGAGGCCGCATAGTCGAGGTCAGCAGCGAGGCCAGCCCGCCGACCATGGACAGACCCATCGCCAGGGCGGGCACCCCGAAGCGATTAGTGCGCGCCAGGACCTTGGGCAGAGTGCCCTCATTGGCCAGCGACCACAGCATGCGGGTCGAGGCGTAGAGCCCTGAGTTCGCCGCCGACAGGATCGCAGCCAGAATGACGATGTTCATGAGGCCCCCGGCGTAGGGCACGCCGATTCTGGACAGGACCGTCACGAAGGGACTCTCCTCGACTCCGGCCTTCTCCCACGGGATCAGCGCTGCGATGACGATGATTGAGCCGATGAAGAAGATGGCCAGTCGGGCCAGGGTCGCCCGAATCGCGCGCGGAACAGTGGTGCCCGGATCCTCGACCTCCCCGGCGGTGATGCCGATGAGCTCGGTGCCGGAGAAAGCGAAGTTGACGGCCAGGATCGTGGTGAACACCGCGCCGAAGCCGTTGGGGAAGAGACCGTCCCGGTACAGATTCGTCAGCCCCAGGAGCGAGCGGTGCCCCTCATAGGGCAGCAGCCCGACGATTGCGGCCGTGCCCAGAGCGATGAACACGATGATGGCCGCCACCTTGATCCCGGACAGCACAGTCTCCGCCTCGGCGAAGACCCGGACCGAGACCATGTTGAGCACGAGGACCAGGACGATGAAGGCGGCCGCCCAACACCCATACCGGAACGCCCGGGAACCACCCGTACATGATGATCGCCGCGCCGGTGAACTCACTTCCCAGGGCGACCGTCCACGTGAGCCAGTACAGGACGGCAGTGACGAAACCCGTGGCCGGCCCCAGGTACTGACGGGCGTAGACGTGGAAAGCGCCGGTGAAGGGCATCGCAACGCTCAGCTCTCCCAGGCACAGCATGACCAGGTAGACGATGACGGCACCGATGGAGTAGGCCAGCACGGTCCCCAAGGGGCCGGCCTGGTGGATCGTGTTGCCGGTCGAGAGAAACAGTCCCGTGCCGATGACCCCGCCGAAGCTGATCATCATGAGGTGACGTCGGTTCATGCGGCGTTCCAGCGCGGTGACACGCCCCTGGTTGTCGGGGCCTCCCGGATCCTCGGGGCCGTCGTGCCGGGGCTGAGGCGGAGGAGCGGGTGAGGTATCCGATGCGGGGGCGGGCTCGCGGTGATGTGTAACCGGGTCCATGCCTGAGACGCTACCGGTGCGGTCTCGAGCTATTCGATACCGTGTCGCAATGCGAACGCTCTCGGTATCCGCCACGTCTTTCGGGCGAGAGCCGGTCCGGTTGTCTGATCTGCTGGACCGAGGTCCGGTCGTCCTCGACGGGGCGATGGGGACCGAGCTCGACGCCTGCGGGGTCGACACCCGCAACGCGCTGTGGTCGGCGCGTGCGCTCACCACGGCGCCCGACGTCGTGCGCGAGGTGCACTCCGACTACCTGGATGCGGGGGCTCGCGTCATCACCACCAACACGTACCAGGCCACGCTTCCGGCGCTGGTCCGTTCCGGGGAGGATGCCGCCGGAGCAAGGCGGGTCATCGCAGCCGGCGCCCGCCTGGCCAAGGAGGCGGCCCGCCAGTTCGGCAAGGAGCACCCCGAGGAGCCGGTGCTCGTCGCCGGAGGACTCGGACCGTATGGGGCCTACCTGGCTGATGGCAGCGAGTACACCGGTGCCTACGGCATCAACATCCTTGAGGACCCCGGTTTCCAAGAGGTTCACCTGCCGCGCATCGAGGTCCTGGTGGGGGAAGGGATCGACCTGTTCGCCGTGGAGACGCTTCCGCGCCTGGATGAGGCACAGGCGCTCGTCGCCATGGTCAAGGGCCTCGCCCCTCATGCCCAGTGCTGGGTCTCCTTCCAGGTGCGCCCCGACGGCGCCACTCTTGCTGACGGCACGCCGCTGGCCGAGGCGGCGACCTGGGCCGCGCAGGAGGAGACGGTCGTCGCGGTCGGCATCAACTGCGTGGCCCCGGGCGTCGTCGCCCGCGCGCTGCCGGTACTGCGTGCGGCGACCGACAAACCGCTGGTGGCCTACCCCAATGCGGGCGATCTCTACGACTCGGCGACCAAGACCTGGCAGTCCGCAGGTGAAGGGGCTGGAATCCCGGAGCTGGCACCGTCGTGGATCGACGCCGGGGTCCGGCTCGTCGGCGGCTGCTGCCGCACCCGGCCGGCCCAGATCCGCGAGCTCGCCCGAGCGGTCTGTCTGTAACCGAGAGTCCTTCGACCTCGCCGCCCCGGTGAATCAGCCCGGTAATCGACTAGCCCATCATTACTCTAGTGCTAGAGTAATGGCATGTCCTCCGACGCCGACATCGTTGTCCTCTCACTTCTTGCCGAGCAGCCGCGCCATGGCTACGACCTCGATCGGGTCATCGAGCAGCGCGGCTACCGCCAGTGGACCTCCTTGGCCTTCTCCTCCGTCTACTACCTCCTCAAGCGCCTGTCGGAGCGGGGGCTCCTCGAGCCTGACGAGGGTTCTCAGGGGCGGCGCACCGTCTTCCGCCTCACCGAGGCCGGGCGCCGCGAGCTGAGACAGGCCGCCGGTGAACGTGTCCTCGCCCCGGCTCCGCCTTCCGCCGGTGTGCTCCCGGCGCTCAACGCCTATAGCCGGCTCGATGATCCCGCGCTCGCGGCCCTCCTCGCGCAGCGCGCCGAAGCGCTCCTCGGCAGGCTCGATGAGCTGCGCGCCCTGCGTGCGCAGGTCGACGAGGAGCACGCCCTGGCCATCTTCGACTATGAGATCCTGCGCCAGGAAGCGGATCTCGCCTGGACTCGATCCCTTCTCAAGAAAGCAGACAGTGATGAGGACTGACATCAAGAAGGACCGCAAGGACCTGTACCTGCCGGGGCGAGCCGACTTCACGGAGGTGGACGTACCGGCCATGACCTACTTGGCCATCGACGGCCACGGAGACCCCAACACCTCACCGGCCTACGCCACCGCGATCCAGGCGCTCTACGTGGGCGCCTACGCGATCCGTGCCGTGCTGAAGAAACGAACCGGCGATGACTTCGTCGTCGGCCCCCTGGAGGGACTGTGGACGAGCGCCGACAATGCGGCCTTCGTCGCCGGTGACAAGGGGGAGTGGGACTGGACCATGATGATCCCCCTGCCCGAGGCGGTCTCCTCGCAGGACATCGCCGAGGGGCTGGCGCAGGCGGCGCGCAAGAAGCCGGAGCTGCCCGTCTCCGGTCTCAAGGAGCTCTCCCTGAGCGAGGGCAGGTCGCTGCAGCTCCTCCACGTGGGCACCTACGACGACGAGGCCCCCACCCTGGCGCGCCTGCACGACGAGGTCATGCCGGGCCTCGGCCTCACCTGGAACGGGCCCCACCACGAGATCTACCTCAGCGACCCCAGGCGCGTGGCACCGGAGAGGATGAAAACCGTCCTGCGCCAGCCGGTCAGGTCCGTCGTGGAAGCCAACGAGGCGGGTTAACCCTGCTGCGGGCCCACGGACAGCAGGTGGACGACCGCGCGCCCCTCCCGGTCGCACTCAGCCAGATCCACCAGGGCCGTCAGCCGCCAGTCGTGATCGCCGTCGGGGTCCTCCAGGACCTGCGTGGCCAGCCACACCTGCTTGCCGGAGGCCTCCAGGGCCTCGCGCAGACGCTCACTGACCCCGGCTGCCGCCAGGGCCGTCTCATCGGGGGCCTCGTCGAGCGGCGCCAGCGAGATCGCCCGAGCCGAGGTGTCGGTGCCGATCCAGTCGTACTCGTCCCAGTAGCGGCCCAGCACCTCGTCCCAGCGGTCCTCGCCCCAGCTGGAGGAGGCGTCCAGACGGCCCAGGGCCTCGACGTCGTCGCGCGCCATGAGCTCCACACGCCGGAACATCTCCCGGCGCACCGCCACTCGGAAGGCGTGACGGTTGCGAGTGAAGGCCACCGTCCCGTCCTCGTCCGCGCCGAAGGCCCGCTCCACCCCGGATGAGTCGTCCGCGCCGGGACGGTCGCCCTCCAGCAGGCCGGCGGCCTCGCCGGCCTTGCCCGCCTGCGCCTGACCGAGCGCCTCCCACTCATCGAGTAGGGAGGAGTCGACGGCGCGCACGAGTGCCCCCAGCCAGTCGATGAGCTCAACCACCTCAGGAGTGCGGTGCTCCTCGGGCACGACCTGGCGCAGCGCCCGGTAGGCGTCGGTCAGGTAGCGCAGCACCACGCCCTCGCTGCGGCCCAGCTCGTAGCGGGAGATGAGGTCGGAGAAGGTCATCGCGTTCTCCACCATCTCGCGCACCACTGACTTCGGCGCCAGCTCGTGCTCGGCGATCCATGGGTTGGCCTGCTTGTACATCTCCAGAGCAGGAGTGAGTAGCTCGGCCAGCGGCTGGGGCCAGGTGACCTCCTCCAGGGCGGCCATGCGCTCCTCGTAGTCCATCCCCTCGGCCTTCATCGCGGCGATCGCCTCGCCGCGGGCGGCACGCTGCTGGGCGTAGAGCAGCGGACGCGGATCGTCCAGGGTGGCCTCGACGACGCTGACGACGTCGACCGTGTGCTCCGGGGCCTCCACGTTCAGCAGGTCCATGGCCGCTAGGGCGAAGGGCGCCAGGGGCTGGTTGAGGGCGAAGTCGGCCGGCAGGTCCACCGCCAGGCGGAGCCGGGGGCGCCCATCGGCGGCGGCCTGGGCGCTGGAGACATGCGTGAGGACGCCCGCCGTGCGCAGGGACAGGTAGATCTCCAGGGCGCGTCGCACGTGGCGACGCCGCTGGGCCTCGGGCTCGTGGGCGCGCTCCAGCAGGCCCGCCATCGCCGCCACCGGGTCCCCGGCGCGCTCCATGAGATTGAGCACCATGGTGGTGGTGACCTGGAACTGGCTGGTCAGTGTCTCCGGGGCCGCGTCACGCAGCCGCTCGAAGGTCTTGTCCGTCCAGTTGACGCGCCCCTCAGGGGCCTTCTTGCGCACGATCTTGCGGCGCTTGCGCTCGTCGTCGCCGGCCTTGGCCAGCGCCTTGGCGTTCTCGATGACGTGCTCGGGGGCCTGGACGGAGACGTAGCCGCGATGTCGAAGCCGGCGCGCCCGGCCCTCCCTGCGATCTGGTGGAACTCGCGAGCGGTGAGGTGACGCTCCTTGGATCCGTCGAACTTCACCAGGGAGGTCATGACCACTGAGCGGATCGGCACGTTGATCCCCACCCCGAGCGTGTCCGTGCCGCAGATGACGGACAGCAGGCCCTCGCGGGCCAGGCGCTCCACCAGCCGCCGGTAGCGCGGCAGCATGCCCGCGTGGTGCACGCCGATGCCGGCGCGCAGCAGCCGCGAGAGCGTGGCCCCGAAACCGCCTCCGAAGCGGAAGTCGCCGAGCGCCTTCACGATCTCGGCCTTACGGGACTTGGACGCCAGATCCACGCTCAGCAGGGATGTCGCCCGCTCCACCGCCTCCTTCTGGGAGAAGTGGACGACATAGACCGGTGCCTTGTCCTGCCCCACCAGGCGCTGAAGCAGCTCACCGATCGGCTCGACGACGTACTCCATCTCCAACGGCACCGGCCGCACGGCGTCGTCGACGACGGCGACCTCGCGGCCCGTGCGCTCGCGCAGGTCCCGCACGAAGAAGGAGACATCGCCCAGCGTGGCCGACAGCAGCACCATCTGCGCCTGGGGCAGCTCCAGGAGGGGCACCTGCCAGGCCCAGCCGCGCTGCGGGTCGGCGTAATAGTGGAACTCGTCCATGATGACGCAGTCCACATCCATGTCCTCGCCCTCGCGCAGGGACTGGTTGGCCAGGATCTCCGCGGTGCAGCAGATGATCGGGGCGGCGGCGTTGATGGAGGTGTCCCCGGTGACCATGCCCACGTTGTCCGCCCCGAACAGGCGCACCAGCTCGAAGAACTTCTCACTGACCAGGGCCTTGAGGGGGGCCGTGTAGTAGGAGCGGCCCCCACGGGCCAGGGAGGCGGTGTGGGCGGCCAGCGCGATCATCGACTTGCCCGAGCCGGTCGGGGTGGCGGCGATGACATGGCGGTCCTCCAGGATCTCCGACAGCGCCTCATCCTGGTGCGGGTAGAGGGGGCGGCCGGTCGTCTCCGCCCAGTTCGAGAAGGCCAGGTAGACCTCCTCGGGCTCGGGGACGCGCTCGGGATCGTCAGCCGGAATGAGGGCGTCGAGCATCGCGTTGAGGGCCGGAGCAGTCTGAGAGGTCACGACGTCATCGTCTCATGGGGCTGGATTACGAACGATCCGGGGAGGAGGGCGGGAATCCGATGCTGGGGAGCCGCGCCCGCATCCTGAGGAACGACCGCACTATGTTCCGGGCGGCGATTCATGAGAGCATGCGGGCCGTCCCCACCTGTCGCGACACCGTGAAAGGCTGAATCTCCCATGGATGCCCTCGCCGCTCAGCTCGAGGCCGTCTCGGACTGGATCACGCTCCACATCACCATGTGGGTGCTCGTCGGTACCGGGATCCTGCTGACCGCCCGCACCGGTTTCGTGCAGCTCCGCCGCCTGCCGGACATGTTCCGCCAGGTGGCCGGATCGCGTTCTGGGGCTCAAGGAGGCATCTCCTCCTTCCAGGCCTTCACGATCTCCCTGGCCGCCCGCGTGGGCATCGGTAATGTCTTCGGAGTGGCCGCCGCCCTCATCCTGGGCGGCCCTGGTGCGATCTTCTGGATGTGGGTGGTCGCCCTGGTCGGCATGGCCACCGCCTTCTTCGAGGCGACCCTGGCCCAGATGTTCAAGGTCCGTCACTCCGACGGCTCCTTCCGCGGCGGGCCCGCCTACTACATGGCGCGCGGGATGCGCAGCCGCCCCCTGGGGGTTGCCTTCGCGGGGCTGACGATCTTCACCTGCGGCTTCTCCATCATCATGGTCCAGTCCAATGCCGTCGCCGGGGTGATCGGCCCGGATTCCCCGCTGCACCTGCGCCCAAGCGTCGCCGCCGCGGTGCTGGTGGACTGGCCGCTCTGGTCATCCTGGGGGGAGTGCGCCGGGTCGCCCGCGTCACCGAGTGGATGGCGCCCATCATGGCCCTGGTCTACGTCGTCATGGCCGTTGTCATCGTCGCCCTCCACATCACCCAGCTCCCGGGGATTATGGTCACGATCATCTCCTCGGCCTTCGGCCCGGTGCCCTTCGCCGGAGGGGTGACCGGTGGCATCATCGCCGCCCTGACCAACGGGACCCGCCGCGGCCTGTTCTCCAACGAGGCCGGACAGGGCACCGCCCCCTTCGCCGCCGCCACCGCCACCGTGGCCCACCCCGTCCAGCAGGGCCTCATCCAGTCCCTCGGCGTGTTCGTCGACACCATCATCGTGTGCACCGCAACCGCCTTCATCATCCTGGTCTCCGGGGTCTACAGCCCCGCCCTCGTCCAGGCCGGCACGCTGACCCCCAAGGCTGCGGGCACCTTGACCTCCGACGCCGTCGCCGCCACCCTCGGCAGCTGGACGGCCGTCCCCATGGCCATCGTCATCTTCGTCCTGGCCTTCTCCTCCATCATCGCCGCGGCCACCTACTCCGAGGTCTCCATGACCTTCATCTCCGAGCGGCCCGAGTGGCGCTGGCTGCCCCGGCTCGTCTCGGTGGCCTCCACCGGGCTGGGGGCGCTCGCCTCTCTGACCGTCGTGTGGAACACCGTCGACATCACCATGGCCGTCATGACCCTGACCAACCTGGTCGCCCTCATCTGGCTCGCCCGCTGGGGCGTGGGGGCACTCAGGGACTGGGACGCCCAGCGAGCGGCGGGACGAGTCGCCCCCCTGTTCAACGGCGTGGGCAACCCCTACCTGCCCGGCGACCTCCCCGGTGACGTCTGGACCGGCGAGAGGACCCACCTGGCCGAGGCGGACAGCACCGCCGACGACGTCGTTCCCGCAGCAACCCCGGCTAGCAGCCAGCCCGCCGCCTCGACAGGAGCCGACGCATGAACCTCACCAGTATCGAGAACCTGCTCAACTCCGTCGACGACTTCTTCTACACCTATCTTCTGACCGCCCTGCTCATCCTGGCCGGCATCTACCTGACCGCACGTAGCCGCCTGGTTCAGCTGCGCCACTTCGGCACCATGGTCAACTCGCTGTCCGGATCCCGATCCGGCGCGCAGGGCGGTATCTCCTCCTTCCAGGCCTTCGCCGTAGGACTGGCCGCGCGCGTCGGCATCGGCAACATCGCCGGAGTCGCCCTGGCCATTGTGGCCGGCGGCCCCGGCGCCCTGCTCTGGATGTGGGTCGTCGCCCTCATCGGCATGGCCACCAGCTTCGTGGAGTCCACACTCGCCCAGATCTTCAAGGAGCGCGGCCGGGACTTCACCTTCCGCGGGGGCCCGGCCTACTACATCAAGAACGGCCTGGGCTCGCCCCTGTGGGGCAAGATCTTCGCCGCCATCTGCATCGTCTCAGTCGGCGTGACGGTGGTCATGGTGCAGACGAACTCACTGGCCCAAGTCATCACCGCCACCGTCCCCAGCGTCTCGGCCTGGATGGTCGGGGTCTTCCTCGTCCTGCTGACCGCACCCGTGGTCCTGGGTGGGGTCCGGCTCGTGGCCCGCGTCGCGGAGTGGTTGGCCCCCATCATGGCGCTGGCCTACGTGCTCATGGCCGTGGTGGTCATCATCCTCAACATCGGTAGGCTCCCGAGGTCCTGGGGAGCGTCTTCGAAGGGGCATTCGGTCTCAACCAGGCCCTGTTCGGCACCGCCGGAGGAGTCCTCGCGGCGCTGCTCAACGGCGTGCGCCGCGGCCTGTTCTCCAACGAGGCCGGGCTCGGAACCGTCCCCAATGCCGCCGGCACCGCGACCGTCGCCCACCCTGTGCGACAGGGCCTCATCCAGTCCTTCGGCGTCTTCGTCGACACGATCCTCGTGTGCACGGCCACCGGCCTGCTCATCCTCCTGACCACCAAGACCTACCACCCCGGCGACGGCTCCCTGGTCGGAGCGATCCTCACCCAGCAGGCCGTTGCCGAGCACCTGGGGCCCTGGACCACCTGGCCCATGGTGGTGCTCATCTTCGTCCTGGTCTTCTCCACGGTGCTGGGCTGCTACTCCTACGCGCAGGTCAACGTCAACTTCCTGGGCGGAGAACGACGGGCCGAGCAGATCTTCGGGATCCTCCTGACTGCTGCGGCCTTCGGTGGCACCGTCCTGACTCTGCCCGTCGTCTGGGCCCTGTCCGACATCGCCCTGGGGCTCCTGGGCGTGCTCAACCTCGTCGTCATCATCCGGCTGGCCCCCCTGGGTCATCGGAGCCCTGCGGGACTTCGAGTCCCAGCGCGCCCGGGGCATCACCGAGCCCGCCTTCGTAGGCCACGGCAACTCCCTCCTGCCCGGAGACGTGGTCCCCGGCATCTGGGAGCCCGACGACGTGGTGAAGCGGGGCTGATTCTCATGGCACCTCTGGGGCGCATCGCATGGATGGGCCAGGTCGACGCCGTCCTGGCCTCCGTCTCCGACATGCTCTACTCCTGGGGCCTCATGTGGCTCCTCATCGGGGCGGGCATCTTCTTCACCGTCAGGACCCGGGGCGTCCAAGTGCGGCACACCGACGCGATCGCCGCCTCAGTGATCGGCTCCCGCGACGGCAGCCACGGCGGCATCACCTCCTTCCAGGCCTTCGCCGTCGGACTGGCCTGCCGGGTGGGGACCGGCAATATCGTCGGGGTCGCCCTGGCGCTCATCCTGGGCGGGCCCGGAGCCGTGCTGTGGATGTGGCTCGTGGCGATCCTGGGAACCGCCACCGCCTTCAGTGAGGCCACGCTCGCCCAGCTGTTCAAGGTGCGTCGCCCCGACGGCACCTTCCGCGGCGGTCCCGCCTACTACATCTCGCGAGGACTGGGGCTGCCGATCCTGGGCGGGGTGTTCGCCGTCGTCTTCCTCATCGCCAACGGCCTGGTCATGCCCATGGTGCAGGCCAACGCCATCACCGCGTCCCTGCAGGGGGCCGGAGGGCTCTCACCGAGTCTGGGAGCCGTCCTCGTCGTGGCCCTGACCGCGCCGGTCCTCCTGGGAGGCCTGCGCGCCATGGCCCGCGTGGCGGAGTACCTGGCCCCGTTCATGGCGCTGGCCTACCTGGTGCTCGTTCTGGCCATCCTCCTGACCCACCCCGTCCAGGCCCTCGAGGCGCTGACCTCCATCATCGAGGGCGCCTTCGGCCTGCGCCAGGGGCTGGGCGGCCTGGCCGGCGGGATGACCGCGGCGCTGCTCAACGGCGTGCGCCGCGGCCTGTTCTCCAATGAGGCGGGACTGGGAGGAGCCGCCTGCGCCGCGGGCTCAGCCACCGTGAGCCACCCCGTCCAGCAGGGATTCATTCAGGCCTTCGGGGTCGTGGTGGACACCCTGTTCGTCTGCACGGCGACGGCGCTGGCGATTCTGGTCGCCGGAGCAGACGTCCTCCATCCCGGGGTGAGCGCCAAGGAGAGTGCGGGAACCCTGACCCAGGACGCCATCGCCCACCTCGTGGGGGAGTGGAGCCGCTGGCCCATGGCGCTGCTCGTCGTCGTCCTGGCCTACACCACCATCATCGGAGCCTTCTCCTACGCCCAGGTCTGCCTCGACTACCTCACCGACCGCCCCGGGGTCTCGCGCGCGCTCCAGATCGGCGCCGTCGTCTGCGCCGGCGTCGGCAGCGTGCAGCAGCTGACCACAGTGTGGACCCTGGCGGATGTGCTCCTGGGTCTGGGCGCCATCATCAACCTCGTGGCGCTCGTGCTCCTGAGCCGGTGGGTCGTCGGTGCGCTCAGGGACTGGGAGGCCAGGCGGGGCATGTCAACTGCGAAGGGCGACCAGTCGGTCTTCCGCGGGGACTCCGAGTATCTTCCAGCACCCCTGCCGGAAGGCGCCTGGGAGCGGGCAGACGACCGGTAGATGGGCGGCGTCGCGCACAACGCACCACGCCGCCTCGCGCACGTGCGGCAGCGACGCCACAGGGCCGTCACCGAATCGAAACACTGTAACCGTAGCCTTCGCGAATACGGTGCCCGCCCTCCCGAAGGAGGGGGACGTGGGCAGGACGTGTATCCCGGACCGCTCCCGTGCTGGTTCGCGCGCCCGACGCCCACCGCGCCCGCGCCGTCGTCCCACCCCTACGGAGGATCTCACGTGCAACCGGTTCTGGCTTCCCTGAACAGTGCGGCATCCAGCGCAGGCAACAACTGGACCGCATCCTTTGGAACGCTTCTTCAACGATGGCGCCAAGATCCTCGATGACGCCGCCGGGTACGTGTTCCTCTACCTGCTCGCCTGGCTGCTCGTGCTGGGAGGCCTGTACTTCACCGTGCGGACCGGATTCGTACAGCTGCGGCTCTTCCCCTACATGGTGCGGGCCATCACCTCCTCCCGTGACAGCAAGGAGGGCGGAATCTCCTCCTTCCAGGCCTTCGCCGTCGGGCTGGCCTCCCGCGTGGGCACCGGCAACATCGTGGGTGTGGCCATCGCCATCACCATGGGTGGCCCCGGCGCCGTGTTCTGGATGTGGATCGTGGCGCTGGTGGGCATGGCCACCGGATTCATCGAGGCCACCCTCGCCCAGCTCTACAAGGTCACCCACCCCGACGGCACCTTCCGCGGCGGCCCGGCCTACTACATCCAGCGCGGCCTGGTTCCAAGCCCGCCGCCAAGCTCTTCGCCGTCGTCATCACCTTCGTCTTCGGCTTCGCCTACGAGGCCACCCAGGCCAACACCATCGCCGCCACGATGGAGAGCACCTTCCACGTCGAGCCGTGGATGACCGCCGTTGCACTGGTTGTCATCACCACGCCGATCATCTTCAAGGGCATCAAGTCGGTCGCTGCCGTCTCGGAGTGGCTCGTGCCGATCATGACCGTGGTCTACGCGCTCATCGCCGTGACCATCCTGGTGCTGCACGCCAGCGCGATCCCGGGAGCGATCCTCTCCATCCTCGAGGGCGCCTTCGGGCTCAACCAGGCCTTCGCCGGGACCGCCGGGGGATTCACCGCCGCACTTCTCAACGGCACCCGACGAGGCCTGTTCTCCAACGAGGCCGGCGAGGGATCGGTCCCCAACATCGCAGCCACCGCCACCGTCCCCCACCCGGTCCAGCAGGGATTCGTGCAGTCCCTGGGCGTCTTCGTCGACACGATCGTGGTGTGTACCGTCACCGCCCTCATCGTCCTGCTCTCCGGGGTCTACGACCCGGTGGCCGCTCAATCCGCCCCAGAGGTTGCCAATGGCGCCGCCAACACCCTGACCTCGGCATCGGTCACCAACGTCCTCGGTGGCTGGGCGCAGTACCTCATGGCCGTCATCATCTTCGTCTTCGCCTACTCCTCGCTCCTGGGCAACTACACCTACGCCCAGGTCAACATGGACTACCTCCAGGGCAAGCAGCACAAGCACTACGCCCTGCGGGCCATGATCATCGTGGCCACCGCCGTCGGCTCCCTGTCCACCCTCACCTTCGTGTGGAACCTCTCCGACCTCGTCATGGGGGCGATGACCGTCATCAACATGGTCTCCATCCTCGCCCTGGGAGGCTGGGCCTTCGGGGCCCTGCGCGACTGGGAGGCCCAGCGCCGCGCCGTCGAGGCCGGCGAGAAGGACGAGATCCGCTTCATCGCCACCGACAACCCCTACCTGCCCGGCACGCTCCCCGGAGACATCTGGGCGGCTGACGGCGCTGCCCACGCCGCCATCACGGAGCGTCGCGCCGCGCTCGAGGAGGCCTCGGGCAGCTGAGCCCAACAGCGCTAGGCTGAGGCCCATGAAGATCGCGCGCTTCTCCACCGGTGACGAGCCCCGCTACGGCATCGTTCAGGGCCTGCCCGAGCATGAGGTCGCCTCGGGCGAGTCCGAGGGCACCTCCTGGTCCTCAAGGGAGACCCCCTCTACTCCCTGCCCGAGGCCACCGGGGAGGTCGTCGAGCTGGGCGAGGTCCGGCTCTTGTCGCCGGTCATCCCGCGCTCCAAGGTCGTGGGGATCGGGTAAGAACTACGGGGGCCACATCGCCGAGATGGGGGAGGACGAGCCGCCGCGCGACCCGGTGGTCTTCCTCAAGCCCAACACCTCCGTCATCGGACCGGACGCTCCCATCGTCCTGCCCGCCTGGAGCGAGGAGGTTCACTACGAGGCCGAGCTCGCCGTCGTCATCAAGACCCTCGCCAAGGACGTCCCCGTGGAGCACGCCGACGACGTCATCCTGGGGCTACACGGTCGCCAACGACGTCTCGGCCCGCGACCGCCAGCGCGCCGAGCCGCAGTGGGTGCGGGCCAAGGCCTTCGACACCTCCTGCCCCCTGGGGCCGTGGATCGAGGTTCCCGAGCCCGGCCGCGAGCCGCTCTTCTCACCCGGCGACGCGGTGGTGCGCGCCCGGGTCGATGGCCGCCTCGTCCAGGAGGGACGGACCGCTGACATGATCCGCTCGATTCCCGAGCTGGTCGCCTACATATCGACGATCTTCACCCTCCTGCCCGGTGACGTCATTCTCACCGGCACACCGGCCGGAGTCGGCGAGATCCGTCCCGGTCAGCGCGTCGAGGTCGAGGTCGAGGGCATCGGCTCCTTCTCCAACCCGGTGGTCCGTCGCTGAGTCCATGCGACTGGTGCCCAGGAGTGGGAGTCCTCGCCTGAAGACGACGATGGGTGGGGTTCTCGTGGTACGCCCCGAGAGCCCCACCCATACTCGTGAGTGCCGGTACTGCTCTTCGGCTCATGGGGAGCCGAGGGGCCGATCAGGTGTCCTTGGGAGAACTTCCTGAGCTCTTCTCATCGCTCTTCTTGTCCTCGGACTCGCTCTTCTTGCCGTCGTTGCCGTCCTTGCCGGCACCATCGCTGGAGCTGCCCTCGTCCATGTCGGCCGGGCCAGGATTGGAGATCGGGGTGGCCTTGAACAGTTCCTCCATCTCACTGGAGGAGTAGACGTTGACGGGGCAGGCGTACATCCCCTGGAGCATGACGGGCCTACCCACCGTGCTGAAGACACGGACGACCCTGGTGAGCTTGTAGTCCTTGTGGTCGGCTCCGGTGTATGTGAAGTCCAGGCGCTTGGTCTCGATGGCGTGACCGTCGGTGTCCTTGACCAGGGTGGAATCGTCCTTGGTGGGCTCGAAGGAGACGTTCGTGAAGTCCGACGACTTCTGATAGGCGTCGATGACGGCATCTGCCTGATAGCCCGACTCCGCCTGATCGTCCTTCGTGGTCTGGGCGTACAGATTCTGCGTCGCGGTGAACACGCAGCCGTTCTGCTTATCCATCTTGTTCTTACCGTCGACGTCGTAGACGGTCACGTTCCAACCGGAGTGGGACTGCGGGAACTCCCATGAAGGAACGTACTCGACGTTGCTGTTCTTGCTCTCCTTGGAGGGCTTTTCCGATGGTTCTGCACTCTTGTCCGACTTTTTAGCGGATGATGACGCACTGCTGGAGGCACTGGGGCGTGCGGGGCCGGACTCGTCCTGGCACGCAGCGAGAGCCGGAACGGCCAAAGCGAGGCTGAGGCCGGCAACAACGGGGAGTCTGAGGGCAGATCGGCGGCGGTTGGTGGAACCTGCCGCCGGATGTAGGGACGGGGACATGAGGCCTCCAAGGAACGATGAGTCGGGAGTCTTCCCGAACGGACTAGGGATGTCATCACCTCTGGTGGGAGCCGCGAGGACTTCATGGCGGCGACATCATGATCTCACGGATGGCACCCTAATTCCTCCGTATGCGCAGTGCGATGGTGCGAGATCCCCATCTCGCGGAGTCGAGGGCGAATACTTCAGGTGAGAGACCCAGATAATGGGGGGCGTCTATGCGGTAATTCCGCTTACAGGATGTGGGTGGTCATGCCGAAGAGGGGTGACCTCGATGGAGAGGAGATTGATCTCCTCATAGCGTCTCTGTGCCTGCGTCGGCGGCCGGCGTGGCGGGGGCCGCTCGAGGGGGTTCCTGACCTGTTCCCTGAGCGGCACAGGAGGGGACTATCCTGGCCCCATCATGCCTGAACTCAGTGATCACTCATCCGCCTTCCGTCCTGAGCCTGCCTCCGCCTCCGGTGTCCCGGAGCAGGGCTCATCGTCCGTGCGCGTACGTTTCTGCCCCTCACCCACGGGAACCCCTCACGTGGGCATGGTGCGCACCTGCCTGTTCAACTGGGCCTACGCCCGCCATACCGGTGGCACCTTCGTCTTCCGGATCGAGGACACCGACGCCGCTCGTGACTCCGAGGAGTCCTTCGACGCCATTCTGGACTCCCTGACCTGGTTGGGCCTGGACTGGGACGAGGGCGTGGGGAAGGGCGGCCCTCATGAGCCCTATCGCCAGTCCCAGCGCATGGACCTGTACAAGGAGGTCGCCGCTGAGCTGCTGGCGGCGGGCTACCTGTACGAGTCCTTCTCCACCCCCGAGGAGATCGAGGCCCGTCACCGTGAGCGCGGTGAGGACCCCAAGCTGGGTTACGACGGTTTCGACCGCGATCTGACCCAGGAGCAGAAGGACGCCTTCCGCGCCGAAGGGCGCCTGCCCGTCCTGCGGATGCGGATGCCGGAGGAGGACATCACCTTCACCGACCTGGTCCGCGGCCCCATCACCTTCAAGGCCGGTAGCGTTCCGGACTACGTCGTCGTGCGCGCAGGTGGTGAGCCCCTCTACACCCTGGTCAACCCTGTTGACGACGCCGCGATGGGCATCACCCATGTTCTGCGAGGTGAGGACCTGCTGTCCTCCACTCCGCGGCAGGTGGTCCTCTACCGGGCCCTCATGGACATCGGTCGGGCTCAGGTTGTTCCCGAGTTCGGCCACCTGCCTACGTCATGGGGGAGGGCAATCGGAAGCTGTCCAAGCGAGACCCGCAGTCCAACCTCCTCATCCACCGCTACCGCGGCATGATCCCCGAGGGCCTCCTCAACTACCTGGCCCTCCTGGGATGGTCACTGAGCGCGGACCGCGACGTCTTCTCCGCCGCTGAGATGATCGAGGCCTTCGACGTCCACGACGTCAACCCCAACCCGGCCCGCTTCGACCCCAAGAAGTGCGAGGCCATCAATGCCGAGCAGGTGCGTGCGCTGGGGGAGACCGACTTCCGGGACCGGCTCGTGCCCTACCTGGCCGACGCCTACCCCGACCCGACCGGAGAGACCGCTCAGGTGCCGCTGGTCTCAGCCGACTCCTTCGACGAGCTCACTGCGCGGGAGCAGGAGATCCTCAACGAGGCGGCCCCTCTCATCCAGACGCGGATCCAGCTTCTGCGTGAGAGCCGCGACATGCTCGGCTTCCTCTTTGTGTCCGACGACGCTCTCGTCGTCGACGACAAGGCCCTGGCCAAGCTCAAGGCCTCGGCCGGAGACGTGCTGGACGCGGGTATCAGCGCCCTGGAGGGGCTCAGCCCTGAGCAGTGGGACAAGGACCATCTGGAGGACGTGCTCAAGACCGCGATCGTCGAGGGGCGGGGCATGCCCGACGGCGAGGGGATCAAACCGCGTCTGGCATACGGTCCGTTGCGCGTCGCGGTGACCGGGCGGCAGGTCTCTCCGCCCTTGTTCGAGTCCATGGAGATCCTTGGAAGCAGTTCCACCCTGACCAGGCTGAAGGCTCTTCGGGCCCGGCTCGGGTGACGTGACTGCAGAATCAACTGAGCCGGTGGGGCCGGGACGCAGCATCAAGTGCATGCGTCCCGGCCCCACCGGCCAGTGAGTGCAGGGCCGCGCTGGCCAACTACATGGCTCCGGCGTCGATTCCCTGGATCCGGATGCCCCCCAAAATCGTGTGCCACTGATCCAGCCCGATGAGGGAGCCTTGAGGGCACAGCAGCATGACCTCGAAAGTGAACCCCTTCTCTCCCACTCGCCTGTCGAAACGATATCCATCCATGGGCGTGTTGGGGGAGTCGGAGAAGTTGGCGGTCACGGAGAAGGTCTCCTCATAGCCCGGGAAGGTCCCGCTGTCGTCCCGGACGGCCTCCACGAGGTTCGGCCCTTGTGTCGTCTGATAATTGGAAAAGATCGTCTGCTGACTCTTGAGGGCCGCTTTGGACTGAATGTCGTCTCCGACTCCTCGGAGGGTGTAGAACCTCTCCTCGGCTTCGCTGGAGACGAAACCGAAGCAGGCGGGGTTGGCGTTGACCGTGTAGCCGTCAATAGTCCCGTTAGGGCCGGCCGAGTCCTTCTTGATGCGCTCGTCGTCGTGCGTCCAGACCGACGAGTCCTCGCTGGAGATCGTGACACTCGGTGCCGTCCATGTCGTCGCCGAGGGTGAAGGCGTCGACGGTGAGGCGGTCGGGCTCGGTGTTGGGGACGGCGAGGGGGAACTGGATTCGCTGGCCTCGGCGGAGGCTTCGGCGGGCTCGACGGTGAGCTGCCCCTTATGGGCGGGGCCGCAGGCGCTCAGCGCCAGACTGGCTGCGAGGCCCAGCCCCACCAGGGCGAGGTGACGAGCTCTGGAGGGGGTGCGGGTGAGGAACATCTGGCGATGGTGCTGTGCTGAATGAGGCAATGCGGCTCTCCTGGTGGTGAGGAAGGAGGAGGGGAGGTGTTGTGGCTCGGTACTGGGACTCATCTATCCCATGGCCCCAGCATCGAGTCCCTCCACTCGTGTCGAGAACAAGAACTGGTGCCATGTGTCGGAGGGGGCAAGATTGTCCGGGGCGCACTCGAGGAAGATTTCGAGTGTGACACCCGGATCGCTGATCTGCCGGAAGAACCGATATCCCGCTACGTCACCGGTCGAGCCGTTGGCATATGTGACAGTGGCTGTGTATGCGATCTCGTATCCGGGAAGCGTCCCATTGTCGTCTCGTACGGCGTTGACGGAGGTCGGACCTGAGGCCACCACAAAGGAACTGTGGTTAGACATCGTCTCCTGCACCTTGGTGGAGGAGGAGAGGGTTGTCTCCACCCCTTCTTCCTTCATCGTGAATTGTTTGGCTTGCGTCGTAGAAGATGATGGCTAGGCAGCCTCCTGCGTCGAACTTGTAGGCCTGGCTGATTTTTGATGGTGTCTCGACCGGATGCTCGAGTATGTCGTCCTGCCGGTGCCAGGTACCCGTGGTGTCGTTGGAGATCGTGACGTTCGGGGCCGTCCAGGCTGTTGCGGACGATGTTGCCGACGGCGTCGGGGTCGCGGACGGCGCATCCGAGCTGGAGGAGGTGGCCGTGGAGGAGGCGCCGGAGGGTTCGACGGTCAGCTGTCCATTGTGTGCGGGGCCGCAGGCGCCAAGGGGGAGAGCTGCGATCAGGGTCAGTCCAAGGGTGAGGAGGCGAGTGCGGCAGGGGCCGTGACCTGCGCGGTGACGGTGCCGCAGGCGGGTGGGCATATTGCCTCCCAGGAGAGTGGGGTGAGCAGGAACTAGATGGGAGTGTAGGGGATGCCTCTGGGGGTCCGCTCGGTTGTGAGTGCTCTGGAGGGAGCTGGTGCTCGTTGCCAGGGGGTGTGTGGCGGTGATTGGGGGACGGAGGGGAAGGTGCGTGAGGCTCCCGTTGTGTGTCGGTCTTCACCTCCTGGCGATTTGATGGGGTGGGGGTGGGCGTGTAGATTACTGCCCGCTGCCTCGGACGTGCTCCGTTTCGAGGTGAAGCCCTTTGGGGTATGGTGTAATTGGCAACACGACTGATTCTGGTTCAGTTATTCTAGGTTCGAGTCCTGGTACCCCAGCGGATCTCATGATCTGTGGCCCCCATCGTTTAGTGGCCTAGGACACCGCCCTCTCACGGCGGCGGCGCCGGTTCGAATCCGGCTGGGGGTACGAGGGTCCGGTTGTCGGTTTCGGCGCTCGGACTGTCATATGCCCCCATCGTTTAGTGGCCTAGGACACCGCCCTCTCACGGCGGCGGCGCCGGTTCGAATCCGGCTGGGGGTACGGATCAAGCAGGCCGTTCGGCGCTGCTGGTTCACAACCGCATAGCATGCCCCCATCGTTTAGTGGCCTAGGACACCGCCCTCTCACGGCGGCGGCGCCGGTTCGAATCCGGCTGGGGGTACGAGGATCAGGTGCCTGCTTCACTGCACAGTGGAGCAGGCACCTTTGTCGTGTCTTCCCGCTTCCGAGGCATGTGCGTGTCATGGTGATGGCCTCTGCGGCCGGCCCGGCTCGTGTGGCAAGGGGCCCTGGTTCATTCGTCAGGCGGGCGCCAGCAGGTCACTTCCTGTCGTCACGGCAAGCCCTCGCTCCAGCAGCGAGCGCACGCCTCCTTCCCAAGGCGGTGAACAGGGCCTCGGAGGGCTGCGTGCGCCCGTCGTGACACAGCACCACCGACCCGGCGCCGGCAGCATCCTTGATGGCGGCGGCCTTCGCCGCAGTGGGCGTGTGAACGCTCCACAGCAACAGGTCCATCTTCTTGAGTGAGGCGACCATCATGGCCGGCGCGTCAACCCGGCCGTAGGGAGGCCGCCACAGGCGCGGAGATGGGGCGCCGGCGGCCATGATCGCCTCACGTGTCCGTTCCACTGAGTCGCTCAGCTCGGAGAAGCTCACGCCGTAGACATCCGTGTGCACCCAGTTATGAACGGCGACCTCGTGCCCCTCAGCGACCTCTCGCGCGATCAGCTCGGGGTGGGCCTGCACCGCGGAGCCCAGGACGAAGAAGGTGGCCTGCACGTGCAACCTCGCCAGCATGTCAAGCACCCGTGGAGTCCAACGGGGGTCTGGGCCGTCGTCGAAGGTCAACGCCAGCTTTCCGGACTTCCCGTCGGTCTGGAACACCACTCGCGTTCCGAGCGGGTCGCCGGGACCCGCGGGGCGAGGGGCGGTTCTTGCCGTGGGGGAGAGGTGGGTGTCCCGCCAGTGAGCGGCTCCTGCGCCGGTGCTCGCACCGAGGAGACCTGCAGTCGTTGCCAGGGCGGCTCTTCCCAGGAGGCCTCGCCGGCTCTCACGAGGAGTGGGACTCGGCTGTGACTCGGTTGACGAAGAGGGAGCGGTGTCCCTGGCTCCGTCATCCGGCAGGCTCGTGGTCGTCACCGGGATATCGTAGAGCGAACCTGGCAGGCGCCTGAACTTCGCGTCGGAACGTTGCGGAAGTGCGACAGAATCCAACTGGATCGAACCATGTCAATCGATAATCGCGGCATCCTCGGTAGGATGCCCGCGTGACGAACTTTCCCGCGCTGAAGACCCCCGGCCCCCTCGCTGATGGCGCCATGCGCATCACTCCCCTGGGGGGCCTGGGCGAGGTCGGCCGCAACATGACCGTCTTCGAGCTGGACGGCAAGCTGCTCATCGTCGACTGCGGTGTGCTCTTCCCTGAGGAGGACCAGCCGGGTGTCGACCTCATCCTTCCTGACTTCTCCTCCATCGAGCACCGCATCGACGACGTCGTCGCCCTGGTCCTGACTCACGGGCACGAGGACCACATCGGGGGTGTGCCCTATCTGCTGCGCCTGCGTGAGGACATTCCCTTGGTGGGAAGCGAGCTCACGCTGGCCTTCGTGGAGGCCAAGCTCAAGGAGCACCGTATCCGTCCGGTGCTGCGTCAGGTCGTCGAGCACGAGGAGGTCTCCTACGGCCCCTTCGACCTGGAGTTCGTGGCCGTCAACCACTCCATCCCCGACGCCATGGCCGTCATGATCCGCACCGATGCCGGCAACGTGCTGGCCACCGGTGACTTCAAGATGGACTCCCTGCCCATCGACGGGCGCATCACGGACCTGCGCTCCTTCGCCCGTTTCGGTGAGGAGGGTGTGGACCTGTTCTGCGTGGACTCCACCAACGCCGAGGTCCCGGGCATGGTGGGCCATGAGGGAGAGATCGGCCAGGTCCTGGACAACGTCTTCGCCGACTCCGACGGCCAGATCGTCGTGGCCTCCTTCGCCAGCCACGTCCACCGGGTCCAGCAGGTCCTCGACGCCGCCGCCCTGCACGACAGGCGGGTCGCCCTCGTGGGGCGCTCCATGGTGCGCAACATGGGGATCGCCGCCGAGCGCGGCTACCTCAAGGTCCCCGCCGGCGTCCTCATCGATGCTCGGGACATCACCTCGCTGCCCCCGCACGAGAGAGTCCTCATGGTCACCGGTTCTCAGGGAGAGCCCATGGCGGCCCTGTCCCGGATGGCCCACTCCGAGCACCGCAGCGTCACCATTGAGCCCGGGGACACCGTCATCTTCGCCTCCTCCCTCATCCCCGGCAACGAGAACTCCGTCTTCCGGGTCATCAACCAGCTCATGAGGCTGGGGGCACGCGTGGTCCACCAGGGCAACGCCAAGGTCCACGTCTCCGGGCACGCCTCCTCCGAGGAGCTGCTCCACGTCTACAACATCGTCCAGCCCCGCAACGTCATGCCCATCCATGGTGAGATTCGTCATCTGGTGGCTAATGGTGGGCTCGCCGTCAAGACGGGAATCGCCCCGGAGCGAGTCATGCTGTGTGAGGACGGCGTGGCCGTCGACCTGGAGGGTGGAGTGGCCCGTATCGCCGGGCAGGTGCCCTGCGGCTACATCTACGTCGACGGCTCCTCGGTGGGGGAGATCGACGAGGCCGAGCTCAAGGACCGCCGCATCCTGGCGGAGGAGGGCTTCGTCTCGGTCTACGCCGTGGTGGAGACCACGACCGGCACGATCCTGGCCGGCCCTCACATCCAGGCGCGGGGCGTGGCGGAGGACGACTCGGTCTTCGAGGAGATCCTTCCCGATGTGACCGAGGCCCTGTCGGCTGCGCTGGAGACCGGGAAGGCGGACGCCTACTCCCTCCAGCAGGTCATGCGCCGCACCCTGGGGCGCTGGATCGGGCGCCGCCTCAGGCGCCGTCCCATGATCGTCCCGGTCGTCATCGAGGCATAGCAGGAGGGCGCTTACTGCATGACTCTCTTCCGGCCCGCGTGCTTCATATCCACCGGATCCATCCTCATTGACATCCCCCTCCACGTCAGCAGTGTGCCGACGCCGGGAGGGGCGATCACCGGGGCGTCGTCGGGTCCGGTCGTCGGTGGCGGGTACACCGTGGTCTCGGCCGCAGCCCGGCAGGGCGTTCCCACGGCCCTGGCCGCCACCCTGGGAACCGGCCCCAACTCCGCGCGGGTGCGTGAGTCGATGCGGCTGGACCGGGTCGAGCTGCTCGTCGAGGAGCTCGTCGGGGACATCGGCACCTGCACCACGCTCATCGAGCCCTCCGGCCGACGCACCTTCATCACCACCGCGGGTGTTGAGGGCGAGCCTCAGCGTGAGGATCTCGAGAGCATCGACCTCAGGGCCGGGGACTGGGTCTACGCCACGGGTTACGACCTGGCCCACTACACGAGCCGCGGCATCCTGGCCGACTGGCTCCTGTCGATCCCCGACGGCGTCGGGCTGGTGATCGACCTCGGCCCGGTCCAGCCCGACATCCCGGACCAGGTGCTCCTACCGCTGCTGGGTCGAGCGACGATGCTGACCGGCAATGACTTGGAGATGAGCCGGCTCGAGGAACGTCTGGGTGGCATGAGGGCCATCCGGCAGGCGTGTCCGCAGGCACTGATCGTCCACCGTACCGGTGTCCACGGCTGTGTTCTCCATCCGGTGGGTGAGGCGGCGATCGAGGTTCCCGGTTTCGTGCGCGAGGTCGTGGACACCACGGGGGCGGGAGACACGCATACCGGTGTTCTGGTCGCCGGCCTTCTTGATGGACTCGATGTCGTTGAGGCGGCCAGGCGTGCCAACGCGGCCGCGGCCCACGCCGTCGCCTGCAGCGGCCCGGCCCAGGCCCCGCTGCGCGAGGAGATCGATGAGTTCCTCCGGGTATGCGATGAGAGGCTCTGAGAGCCCCTGAAGGGTTCTGGGGTTGCGCCTGCCTCTGCCACCCAGGAGGTGAGTCCCAGTACCCGGCCGCGGCACTGAGAAGGTGACGTGTCTCCGGCCGGCGCAGGCGGCGTGGCAAGGCCAATGACACCGAGAATCCGATAGTTTCTAGAGCATCATGGCCAATCGTCGCACCACGAGAACAGCTGCGTCTTCATCAGGAACCGGCAGAGGGCGTAATCGAGGTGGCTCCGCTCCAGGGGCCGCTCCCTTCTCTGCGCCTGGAACCGGACCCTCTGGCGGACGCTACCGCCGCACCGGCTGGGCCTTTCTCATTCTGGCCCTCGCAGCGGTGCTGGCGCTGCGCGAGTGGTTCGGGATCTCCGGCGCCGCAGGCGATCTCCTGCACCACATCGCCGCGGGCCCTGTGGGTGTCCTGGGCATCTTCGTGCCCCCGCTCCTGGCGGCGCTGGGCGTCGCCATGCTGCGGGTCCACAACCTGGGGGCGGTGCACGCGCGGGTCTCCGTGGGCTGTCTGGGGCTGCTGACGGCTCTGACCGGAATGATCCAGGTCGGCAGCGGCAATCCGGTCCTCAAGAACAACCTCGGCGGACTGGAAGCAGCTGGGGGGCTGCTGGGATGGCTGGTGGGCTACCCCCTGGCGGCGCTGTTCTCCTCCGTGGGGGCCTTCATCCTGTTCATCCTCCTGACCGCGTTCTCCGCACTGGTCCTGTCCGGCAAGACTGTTGCCGAGATCCGTGAGCTGCTGGAGCAGCGCCGGGCCTCAGAGGGTGACAGCCCCGCTCAGGGCGCCGGTGGCATCGGTGACTCCCTGGCTCGGCGCCTGCTCGGACGCGCGCGTGGAAACGCTGGGCGAGCCGCCGCCTCGGGTGAGGACCCGGATCAGACGGCGCTCCTGGACTCCTACGACGGTGACGAGCCCTTCCGCTCCGCCTTGGAGGTGGAGGAGTCGGCTTCTCGTAAGCGGGGCAGCGGCCGGCGCAAGCGCTCGGCCGACCGGCAGGCCCAGCAGACGACGATCACCGAGCTCTTCGAGCCGGGCGGCGATCACGGTGCTCACTCCGGCAGCGAGGACTTCGTCATCCCGGACGTGGGCGAGGAGACCGACGTCATCGCCTCCCCGGCGCCCTCAGCCTCCTCTCCTGCTCGGAGCAGGCCCACTGGCTCGACAGGTGGCCCCGCGGCCTCCGGCCCGGTCTCAGGGGGACAGCGCAAACCCTCATCCGCCAAGCGCACGGCTACGAAGCCAGCTCCTCAGACACCGTCCGGTTTCGACGCCGTCACCGAGGAGACCCCCGAGGTCGTGCTCGAGGAGCCCGACCTCGCCGACCAGATCGCCATGGGCAACATGTCGTTGCCTGACGGCTCGACCTACACCCTGCCCGAGGACGCGCTGCTCGGTCCAGGGCCGGGACACTCCACCCGCACCCCCGCCAACGACGCGATCGTCGAGGCTCTGCAGAATGTCTTCGCTGAGTTCAACGTGGACGCCACGGTCACCGGCTACACGCGCGGTCCTCAGGTCACCCGCTACGAGGTCCACCGGGGTCGGGGGGGTCAACGTCTCTCGCATCACGGGGCTGGAGAAGAACATCGCCTACGCGGTGGCCTCCGACGAGATCCGTCTGCTCACCCCCATTCCGGGAAAGAGCGCCATTGGCATCGAGATCCCCAACAGCGACCGGGAGATGGTCAAGCTCGGCGACGTCCTGCGCTCCCAGGCCGCGCGCAAGCAGGCGCACCCGCTGGTGGTCGGGTTGGGCAAGAACGTTGAGGGCGACTACGTCGTCACCAACCTGGCCAAGACCCCGCACCTTCTGGTGGCCGGTCAGACCGGATCGGGTAAGTCCTCCTTCGTCAACTCGATGATCACCTCGATCATGATGCGCGCCACGCCTGAGGAGGTGCGCATGGTGCTGGTGGACCCCAAGCGGGTGGAGCTGACCATCTACGAGGGCATCCCCCACCTCATCACGCCGATCATCACCTCCCCGAAGAAGGCGGCTGAGGCTCTGGAGTGGGTGGTGCGCGAGATGGACGCCCGCTACGACGACCTGGCCTCCTTCGGTTTCAAGCACATCGACGACTTCAACAAGGCAGTGCGGGCCGGAGAGGTCCAGCCCCTGCCGGGATCCCAGCGAGAGCTGAGCCCCTACCCCTACCTCCTGGTCGTCGTCGACGAGCTCGCCGACCTCATGATGACCGCCCCTAAGGACGTGGAGGCCTCGATCCAGCGCATCACCCAGCTGGCCCGCGCTGCCGGGATCCACCTGGTCCTGGCCACCCAGCGACCCGTCGCCCAGGTGGTCACCGGCCTCATCAAGTCCAACGTCCCCTCGCGCCTGGCCTTCGCCACGGCCTCTCAGCTGGACTCTCGGGTCATCCTCGACCAGAACGGGGCTGAGACGCTCACCGGCCAGGGTGACGCCCTCTACCTGGGTCCGGGTGCCTCGACGCCGGTGCGTATCCAGGGCTCGTGGGTCACCGAGTCCGAGATTCGCTCCGTCGTCGAGCACGTCAAGTCCCAGCTGACGCCCGAGTACCGCGAGGACGTCGTCGTCCCGGAGGTCAAGAAGCAGATCGACGAGGAGATCGGCGATGACATGGACCTGCTCCTGCAGGCCGCCGAGCTCATCATCTCCAGTCAGTTCGGCTCCACCTCCATGCTCCAGCGCAAGCTGCGCGTCGGCTTCGCCAAGGCCGGACGCCTCATGGACCTGCTCGAGTCGCGTGAGGTCGTCGGCCCCTCGGAGGGTTCCAAGGCCCGCGACGTCCTCGTCCAGCCCGAGCAGCTCGAGGAGACCCTGGCCTGGATCAAGGGCGAGGGCGGTGCGCCGGGAAGCGCTGAGAGTCCCGAAGCCCCTGATGCCTCTCAAGGCGAGCCCGATTCCGAGGCCCCGTCGGCTCCTGCCGCGAATGAGCCCCGTACTGCGGTCATGCCGTCGAACCGCTACAGCACGGATCCGTTGGAGGTCGCCTCGAGCCTGCCGGAGTCGGAGTCCTGGGACGATACGTCCGCCGATGAGGACTCCGAGGACGCCTGGTCGCTCACTGGCCGCGGCTCATCGTGGTGAGGGGGGAGGCCGATGCCGTGCCCTGCGGGCCCGGGTGGGCCCCTGCCCGTGTGATGACCTCGTCCCGGCTGGGAATCGTCGGAGCCGGTCCGGTGGCCTTGGGCGGTGTGGTGGACACGGTCGAGGCGTCCTTGACCTGAGAGGTCAGCAGGTTCCAGCGCCGGTCGATCTCCTCCGTGCTCAGGCCCAGGTCGGCAGAGCGTTCACCGTTGTGAAGCGCCGCCAGGTCCCGGATCTTGTAGCCACCGGCGAGATCCATGGTGAACGGGTGCCAGTTCAGCTTGTCCACGCTCACTGAGCCGTCGGCGTGGGAGGTGACGTCGGCCCAGACCAGCTGACCGACGTCGGACAGCGGGGCGCAGCACTCCTCATCCTGGTTCGAGATGTAGTTGCCGGCCGAGTACGACACCCACATCCCCTTGCCCTCGACTCCTCCGGAGAGCTTCTCGGCGGGCTGAGGCACATGAGGGTGAGCGCCGAAGAGGATGTCGATCTGCCCGCTGTCTGCCAGGGCCTGGGCATAGGAGACCTGCGCGTCGTTGGGCGTGGTCTCGTACTCCTCACCGAGCTGGGATTGGACGACGACGAGGTCGGCGCCCGCCGCACGGGCCGACGTTGCCGCCTTCGTGATGGCGCCGACGTCGTTGAGTGCCACCGAGTAGCCGGTGGGATCCTCCAGGCCGTTGAGGTCCATGGTCGTGGAGATCTGGGCGACGGTCACGGTGCGCCCACCCCGCTCAAGCTCGTAGAGCGCGAAGGGGACCGAGGCGTCCTGTCGGCTCCGGTAGGTGCCTGCGTGGCCCATCCCGTGAGCGTCCAGGGCGTCCAAGGTGGTCACGACGCCGGACTCCCCCCCGGTCCGCAGCGTGGTTGGAGGCGGTCGCGCAGCCGTCCCATCCGGATCTCGCCAAGGCGGCCACGACCTCGGTAGAGGTGCCGAAGGCAGGGTAGCCCGAGTAGACCCCGTCCGGAGCGACAGGTACCTCCATCCCGCACAGGGCCAGATCCAGGCCCTCGACCCAGGGGGTCTCAGCGGCGATGTTGGCGGTGATATCCCCTGAGCCTGCCGGAGTGGATTCCATTACCGGCATGTGCATGAGGACGTCGCCAGCGTAACCCACGGTGAAGTGCACGTCCTGCGAGCCGCCGACGCTGGCGGAGGCGGACGGAGTCGGCGATTGAGCCGGCACAGCCTGATCGGAGTTCGTCGAGCAACCGTTCACGGCGACGGATGCGGTGAGAATGACGGCGGTCAGCAGGGCCGGTCCTCGTGACCTGCGGGTGAGACATGCGGAGCCCGGTGAAGGCGATGGTAGAGAGGTGGAGGAGTACATGGTGATGACTGTAAGAAGCGAACCTTCAAGGTGTGTGCACAGTTCGTGCTGGCTTCACCAGTGCCAGGCGGATGCACGTGGATGGCAGCGTGAACCGTGGGTGAAAACAGATCCTATGTCGCGTGTCGTCTGCGATGGAGCATGACGCGTACGGTGCAGCCGCTCGGATGCGAGGCCGTTGAGAAGATGGATCGAGGTTTCTCCGTCGATGGGTGGCCGTGCGCGACTAGGCTGGACCTGATGAACGCCCCGACCGCCCCGGATGGCGCCGTGCCGTCAGAGCAGGCGCCGCTGCTCAACATCGCCAACGTCCTGACGGTGCTGCGCCTGCTGCTCGTGCCCGTCTTCATCTGGCTCTCTCTGCTGCCCGGGGACCGGGCCAGGCTCGCTGCAGTCGTGGTCTTCGTCGTGGCGGCCTTCACGGACCGCCTTGACGGCCAGCTGGCGCGCTCGTGGGGGCTGGTGACCTCCTTCGGCAAGATCGCCGACCCGATCGCGGACAAGGCGCTGACCCTGTCCGCCTTCGTTCTGCTGAGTATCAACCAACGACTGTGGTGGTGGGTCACCATCCTCATCGTCGTGCGCGAGCTCGGCATCACGGTTATGCGCTTCTTCATGCTGCGCCGTGCCGTCATGGCGGCCTCGCGCGGCGGCAAGATCAAGACGACGCTGCAGATGGTGGGGCTGGTCGGGCTGCTCACGCCGTGGTCCATGCTCCTGCTTCCCGCGGGACTGGCCGCGTTCCTGACTAAGACGGCCTACGTCATTGTGGCTGCGGCACTCATTGTCACGGTGGTGACTGGCCTGGACTATGTTCGCGAGGCGATGCGGCTGAGCCGTCAGAGCGGACGGAGCGGCCAGTGACCTTCCCGAGGCGGATGCCGCTGTGATCGTGGATGCGCAGGGCGCCCAGGACCGTATCCGCGTGGCGACGGCTCTGCTGCAGGCCGCTGCGGACCACGGAGTGACTCTGGCGATCGCCGAGTCGCTGACGGGCGGGCAGGTCTCCTCCAGTCTGGTGGAGGTCCCCGGTGCCTCCCGTGTGCTCGTGGGAACGGTCGTGGCCTATGCCACCCGGATCAAGGCGCAGCTCCTCGGGGTCGATGCTGCGCACCTGGAGCGGACCGGGCCGGTGGACCGTGATGTCGCCCTGCAGATGGCGGATGGAGTACGCCGGCTCCTCGGGGCCGATGTGGGGCTGGCCACCACCGGGGTGGCCGGGCCGGGGCCGGCCGACGGTCATCCGGCCGGAACGGTCCATGTCGCCGTCGTCGCTCCTTGGGGACAGAGGCACCGCGAGCTGCACCTGAGCGGTGATCGCTCGCAGATCCGGTGCGCCACCGTGATGGAGGTGTGTGAGCTGGCCATCGGCTTCCTACAGAAGGACGAGCGTGTGCCGCAGCCCTGATTGCTTCTCAATGACGACTGACCAACTACAGACCGCAGACTAAGACGTATTTCAGATTTCTCTCAGGAATGCCGGTAGAGTGGTTCTCAACGTCACCGGAGCCGGAGAGCTGGCCCCGCGTGGCGGGAATGAATCCACGACGTGAATGGTTGTGCTAGACGATGAACAACACGACTCACCCCCGCACCACTCGCCCGATCAACAACCGGATGCCGATGCGCCAGGGACCCGGGGCAGGGTACGGTGTGTCCGTGGACACCCCGAAGCACGAGAATGTCGTCCTGCGCCGCGAGATCGGAGAAGTCCTGCGCGGCGTCCGACAGCACCAGGGACGCACGCTGCGCGAGGTCTCCTCGCAGGCCCGTGTCTCCCTGGGATACCTCTCCGAGGTCGAGCGCGGTCAGAAGGAGGCCTCCTCCGAGCTGCTCGCCTCCATCTGCCAGGCGCTTGACGCCCCCCTGTCCATGGTGCTGCGTGAGGTCTCCGACCGCATCGCCTGACCGAGGGCGTCATGATTCCGGACACGGTTCCCGATGAGCTCGTGCGTCAGCAGGGGGTCGCCCTGCGGTGACCATCCGCTGACGCTCTGCGTGCGCTGCTCTTGTGGCGCGCAGATCGTTACCAGTGAGCCGACCTTCCCGGCGGTGGGGCCACGACGAGTGGACTCGCCGCCGGGTTGCCTGTTGACAAAGGGGGAGTGGTGAAGCACTCGGGAGTTCTGGAACGCCGTCGAGGCGGTCTTCGGTCCGGCCTACGGCCGGTCCCTGGCTCAGGATCTGGTTCTTCCGGGGCTGGGGGTGACCTGCGTGCAGGCGCTCGACGACGGAGTGGCCCCGGAGCGGGTCTGGGGTCTTCTGTGCGAGGAGACCGAGCGCTCGGATGCCGAGCGGTGGATCTTCCGCTCGGATCCGCGTCGCTGAGCCCAGGTGACGAGGGCGGGTGCGGGGGACAGATTTGGAGCCGCCGACACGCGCGTGACGATGATGTCACGATCGAACAGGTGTTCGGGTACTGTTCTCCACGAACGACGACGACGCCACGTGAGTCCACAGGGCTGATGTGGGGCCGAGATAGATGTCAGTGGTCAGGCATACCGTCGTTGGTGAGCCCCGGAGAGGGGACCTCGCCGAAGTTGACCAGCCATGCCCGCTGCGGCTGCGCGCCGCCCTGAGAACCGAGGTAGAACAATGCCTGCTGCCAGCCAGACCCAGGACCGCTCCAAGGCCCTGGCCACAGCCCTCGCCCAGATCGACAAGAGCTTCGGTAAGGGATCCGTCATGCGCCTAGGGGACGAGTCCCGTCCTCCGGTCTCCGTCATCCCGACCGGGTCAGTCGCCCTCGACGTGGCTCTGGGAGTCGGAGGACTCCCGAGGGGACGCATCGTCGAGGTCTACGGGCCGGAGTCCTCCGGAAAGACCACCGTCGCCCTGCACGCCGTGGCCAGCGCGCAGAGGGCCGGCGGGAACGCGGCCTTCATCGACGCCGAGCACGCCCTCGACCCGGTCTACGCCAAGGCCCTGGGCGTCGACATTGACAACCTCCTGGTCTCACAGCCGGACACCGGGGAGCAGGCCCTGGAGATCACCGACATGCTGGTGCGCTCAGGTGGCCTGGACATCATCGTCATCGACTCCGTGGCGGCCCTGGTCCCCAAGGCTGAGATCGAGGGGGAGATGGGGGACTCCCACGTCGGTCTCCAGGCCCGCCTCATGAGCCAGGCGCTGCGCAAGATCACCGGTGCACTGTCCTCCACCGGCACCACCGCCATCTTCATCAACCAGCTGCGCGAGAAGATCGGTGTGTTCTTCGGCAACCCCGAGACCACCACCGGTGGAAAGGCCCTGAAGTTCTACGCCTCCGTGCGCCTGGACGTGCGCCGCATCGGCGGGCTCAAGGACGGGGACCAGCCCGTGGGCAACCGCACCCGGGTCAAAGTCGTCAAGAACAAGATGGCGCCGCCTTTCAAGCAGGCCGAGTTCGACATCCTCTACGGCCAGGGCATCTCCCGCGAGGGCAGCCTCCTGGACCTGGGCGTGGACAACGGCGTGGTGCGCAAGTCGGGGGCCTGGTTCACCTACGGGGAGGACCAGCTCGGTCAGGGCAAGGAGAATGCCCGCAACTTCCTCAAGGACAACCCGCAGCTGGCCGCCGAGATCGAGGAGAAGATCCTCGCCGCCCTGGGCATCGGTGAGCCCGGCCGCAAGGCCGGGAGGCTGAGGAGCTCGCCGCTGCCGAGGCCGCCGTGGCCGCGGCCGCCGTCCCGGTGGAGAGCGCTGACACCGCCGCCACGAGCGCGGTCAAGAGCGCTCGAGGGCGCGGGAAGAAGACCACCGCCACTGCGAAGACCTCCAAGAGTGTCAAGACTCCCAAGGAGGCGTCGTCGGATGAGCCGGACACCATCTTCGGTGAGGAGGCCGGCGGGTTCTGATGCCCTGGCTCATCCCTGACGCCCACACGCAAGCGGTCGAGGCGGCGCGGGAGATCGTCCTACGCCGCCTGGACCGCAGCGCGGCTCCTCGCGCCGCCCTGGCCGAGCTCCTCGAGCGCAAGGAGGTGGACTCCCGTGTAGCCTCCGAGGTCCTTGACCGTCTGGAGGCCGCCGGAGTCATTGACGACACCGCCTACGCGGCCCGCCTGGCGCGCACCCGCTTCGCGGAGAAGGGGGCGGCCAGGCGGGCCATCGCCGAGGAACTGCGGCGCAAGGGACTGGGTGAGTCGGATGTCGCTCAGGCCCTGGATCAGATCAGCGCCGAGGACGAGGACTCAACGGCGCTGGCGCTGGCCCGCAAGAAGCTCTCCGCCACCGGCCACCTGCCCTGGGAGGTGCGCCGGCGTCGCACCGAGGCCGTGCTGGGGCGCAAGGGCTACAGCCGGGACGTGACCATGCGGGCCATCGCTGCGGCTCACGCTGAGGAATTGGAATGAGGACGGGACTGCTTGTGGGGCGTCAAGAGCCTGAGGCCTGTGTGCCGGCCGACTAGGCTTGGCTCATGACCCAGGTGATTGCGGCCACTGGCGGCTCCGACGCTCCGATCGACCTCCACGCGTTGGCGGCCTCAGCGGGAATAGCCGCCGAGTACGTCATTCCCTATGGCCGCGATGTGGCCAAGATCGACCTGCGGGCGCTGGAATCCAGCCAGCACGTGAGCGGCGGTGGGGCGAGTAGCCCTCACTACGTCGTCGTCACTGCGATCACGCCGACGCCTTTCGGGGGAGGGCAAGACCACCACGGCCATCGGACTGGCCCAGGGGCTCACCCGCCTGGGCCAGCAGACAGTCCTGACTCTGCGCCAGTCGGCCATGGGCCCCACCTTCGGCATCAAGGGCGGAGCCGGAGGATCCGGAGGCGCCCGCATCCTGCCGGCAGAGCGGATGAACCTGCACCTGACCGGCGACTTCCACGCCATCACCGCCGCCCACAACCTCCTGTCGGCGATGATCGACAACCACCTGCACCACGGCAATGAGCTCGACATTGACGAGCGCACCATCACCTGGCCCCGGGTGCTGGACGTCAACGACCGCGCCCTGCGCCATATCGTCACCGGCCTGGGGGCCAAGATCGACGGCGTCACCCGGCAGGCCTCCTTCGACATCACCCCGGCCAGCGAGCTCATGGTCATCATGTCGCTGGCCACGGACCTGGCCGACCTGCGCAGGCGTCTGGGGCGCATCGTCATCGGCCGAAGCCGTGGTGGGGAGTGGATCAGCGCCGAGGATCTCAAGGCGGCCGGGGCCATGTGCGCCGTCCTGCGCGACGCGCTCGAGCCCAATCTCCTGCGCACCGGCGAGGGCACACCCGTCCTGGTCCACACCGGCCCCTTCGGCAACATTGCCACCGGATGCTCCTCGGTCATCGCCGACCGCGTCGCCGCGGCAGGAGCCCGCGACGGCGGCTACATCCTCACCGAGGCCGGCTTCGGATCCGACATGGGCCTGGAGCGCTTCATCGACCTCAAGTGCGCCGTCTCCGGGATGCACCCGAGCGTCGCCGTCGTCGTGGTCACCATCAGGGCGCTCAAGGCCCACAGCGGACGCCACCGCCTCGTCAGCGGCAAGGACCTGCCCGAGGAGATGCTCCAGGAGAACGTCGATGACGTGCGCGACGGCGCCGCCAACCTGCTCAAGCACCTGCAGATCGTGCGGGGCTTCGGCATCACCCCGGTCGTGGCCGTCAACGTCTTCCCCACCGACCACGACGCCGAGATCGAGGAGGTGACGCGTATCGCCGGCGACGCCGGAGCCCGGGTCGCGGTCTGCCACCCCGTCACCAGGGGAGGCGAGGGCTGCCTCGACCTGGCCGGAGCCGTCGTCGAGGCCTGCCAGGAGGCGGGAGAGCCGGCCTGCAGCCGACCCGCCTACGAGCCGCAGGACGACCTGCGCACCAAGATCTCCAAGCTCGCCGACCTCTACGGCGCCGACGGCGTGGACTACACCCCCGCCGCGAGCAGACTGCTGGAGGCCTACGAGCAGGCAGGCTTCGGCCACCTGCCCGTCATCGTCGCCAAGACCCCGCTGTCCCTGTCCGCTGAACCCGGCCGCAAGGGCGTGCCCACCGGGTGGCGCCTGCCGGTGCGCGAGGTGCGCCTGGCCGCGGGGGCCGGCTACGTCTACGCGATCTGCGGCAGCCTGTCGACCATGCCGGGGCTGCCGAGCCGGCCCGCCGCCGAGCGCATCGACGTCGACCTCGACACCGGGCAGATCGTGG